>Ga0208824_1000524_pt1 | contig 41107 bp, 36 predicted proteins | sample AD_JPNTR3_MetaG_FD_184447 | JGI IMG/M metagenome (GOLD analysis project Ga0208824, IMG submission 184447) | Active sludge microbial communities of municipal wastewater-treating anaerobic digesters from Japan - AD_JPNTR3_MetaG (SPAdes) (version 2) | ecosystem: Engineered > Bioreactor > Anaerobic...
CCTCGAAGATGGAGAAAGGAGTAAGTTCGCCAATTCTGCATGATATAATTCTTTCCGTACTCAAACTGGGCATTCGATATCTTGTACGGATCACTGGGCATAGATTCCCAGGGAGTTGAACCTGCCGCATGGAATACTTCTTTTTGTGCCTCAGGGAACGGCTTTTTCTCAAGGTAAGATTTTACGCAGGCAGCATAATTCAATACGCCGAATCCTTTTTCAGAGCAGAGTGCGACTGAATCGTACTATACATACGTCCTGACCATCCATGGTGACGTCATGAGGAAGATACCCAACAAGAGCATGCCGCAGGATTTAAGATAATTTGGCCTGAGCAGCAGTACGAACATGAGGAGAAAGGGATAATACTGGGGCACCGGACGTACGAAAATGGATAATCCGAATATGATACCGGAAAGAAAATACCTGCTCTTCACCAAGAGCGTGAATGCTGAAAGGAAAAGAAACGTAAATAGGGTTTCGGGCAAGAGTGTAAACGTATAATACCAGGAAAGCGGCTCTATGGAATACAGGCAGGCACCGATGAGAGCAGCCTTTTTCGAGAAAAGAGCCTTTATTAAATAATATAAAACAAAGATTGTAAGTATATGAAGCAGAATCTGAACAGCCAGCACTGCTCCGGGGTTTACACCGAATATCCAGTAGATGAAGGCTATAAACGATGGATAGCCCGGCATCCGAAGCGTGCCGTGAAAAGTCTGCTCATTCAATAACCCCAGTGCAAGGTTATGATATAAAATTGCATCACCGAAGAGTATCTGTGGTATGTCCAAGCTCAAACACATCACCTCTTAAAAAACGATTGATCCACTTAAGTTCAAGAAAATATTGAGAAAGTATACTGAAAAACCGTCACTTTGTAAAAGTAAATGTCATAGACGGGAGGCGTATCCCCATGTCTTCTTCTATAGGAAGACCCCTCTGTGAAGGATTGAATAGCTGACCATAATGCCCTGAAACGATCATTTGATCCGGAAGCCCTGGAGTGATATTCTTAATTTCACCATGACATTCATCTGGAGGAACCTTCCGGTTTTCTTTATATGGTTTATAGGCCTGTCCACGCTCAATAATGCCCTCCATAACATCTCTCCTCCTGTCGAGAGTGTCAGGACGCTCTCTTTTCTTCCTCTCGCATGTACATTGTTGCTTTTGTGGTTTTCCATCAGACGCGAGATCGGGAATATGCAGGATGATGTCAGAGCGCGAAGGCGATTCTTTGCCTGGGGTGCAGGGCTTGTTCTGCTTTATCTTACGCCGCTGGTCCACGACTCGTTGATTCCCCTGAGTCTGAAAACCCAGAAGCACATTTACGAAGCGAGCGCTCTGATACAGTTTGTCATCCTCGTGATTCACGGCCGGACATGGCTGAGAGCACATGATTGGATATGGGTTTTCGGGGTGACGCTTCTCTTCGGTATGATTCTTGAGAATGGCGGCATCATCATGGGGGTATTCACGGAGCCGAGATACTTGCTGTACGTTCCCATGCTGCCCGCTCCCCTGGCAACAGCTCTCGGATGGGTAAACGTCATGTACTGTGCTTTTTTCAGCATCGAAAAGCTCCTGCCGCAGATGGGCTCTATTCAGAAGGGGCTCGTGTGCGCCTTTATCGGACTGTCTCTGGATCTCCCCTTTGACCCGGTGGCAACAAGGCTCGGGTGGTGGGTATGGGATCCATCGCTTCAGTCAAAGCTCTGGGATGTTCCCGTGATAAATTTCATTGCCTGGTTCTGGGCGCTCTTTCCCTATGGAACGGCGTACTATTGGGTGAGGCAAAGGAAAAACTACAGAGAGAGAAGGAAGATACTCTTGCTGGTGGGAAGCTTTCCGGTGATTCTGATGGTAGAGTTTCTGGGGGTTTTAGCCAGCCTATCCCTCGCGGGAGACCGGGAAGGCCTTTTGATTTTCAAGAGGTTCTTCAGCTCCGTCGGCCTGATGTGAGATTCCGGTAGAGGGTCTCGTATCTTCTGATCATGACCTGAAGGCTGTAGTGCTCCATAATGCGTTTCCTGGCGCGCTCGCCCATGGCCCTACGGAAATCCGATCCTGCATCCAGCAGCCACTGCCATGCAGCGCACAAGGCTCCAGGATCTCTCTTCGGGACCACGATTCCCGTATCCCCCACCAGGAGAGCTGAATCTCCCGCATCGGTGACCACGCAGGGGATGCCCGTTGCCATAGCCTCGCCGATCGCATTGGGCAGGCCTTCGCCATAGGATGAAGACGAGGTAGCGATATCAAAGGCGTTGAGCAGGCGGGGAACATCGCGTTGTTCCCCCAGCAGGTGGACATGACCGGCATGCGGCATCATGCTCATGAGTGATGATAGTGCCGGGTTTTCTTCCGAGACACCCCTTCCTGCCAGGATGAAATGTACGGTGGCGTCCATGCTGGACAGGAGAGTCGCTGCGCGGAAGAATGTCGCGTGGTCCTTCATGGGGTCATACCGGTTCATCAGCCCGATAACGGGGGCGGCATCGGGGATACCGAGTTGCTTCCGCACGGATCGCCGCGAGGACTCATCCGGGCGGTATACGGCGGTATCGAAACCGTTATGGATAACGGTCCAGGTTCTGGGAGAATAACCGAGAGATCCATGGAAGTTTTTTCCGGCAATCGAGTTTACCACCACAGCATCCGGCAGCGGCGAGAACAGGGCTCCCGCCTTTACCGTCCACCGATAGATTCTCCCGTATCTGCGGAGATCCATGTCAGAACATCGGATGTTCCAGACTAGGGGTATTCTGTAGGCCGTGATGAGTCCCAGAAGATTTGCATGGTACATCCAGCTCTGTATAACATGCGGGTTGAATCGCCTGACGATCCTTGCTAGTCGAATCACTCCGCGGGGATCGGGTAGACCTTTTTTCATCCCCAGCGCTTGGACGTCCGTGCCCAGCTCTCTTATCCGCTCTCCCAGCGGACCGATTGAGGTAAGGGATACGACATGACTCTCGTACCTTTTTGAAATACCCTGTACGAGCCTCAGGAGGTTCATTTCAGCGCCGCCAATATCCAGGGTTGATATGAGGTGGAGTACCCTGATCCTGGGTTCTATGCACTCACATACCATAGCGCTGCCTCCACATCATGAACACGAGCAGCAGCCAGATGCGGTCAACGGCAATGGAGCCGTTTTTCTGCCGGAACTCCGAGACCGTCTGTTGCACAGTGTGCAGATTGAGATAGCTCTGCACGCGAAGCGAGTCATAGTTGAGATATTCATCGACAAGGTCCATGAACTCGTCGTGAAGCCATGAGTAGATGGGCACGGCAAACCCCTGCTTCGGCCTCGAAAACAGCTCCTCGGGCAGGTAACGTTTCAAGAGCTGTCTGAGAATGTACTTGGTCTGGCCGTTACGAAACTTCATTTCCAAGGGCAGTGCGCGGGCAAATTCCACGATCCGGTGGTCGAGGAATGGATCCCTGCCTTCGAGACCGTTGAACATGGTGGCACGATCGACTTTGGTGAGGATGTTCTCGGGAAGATAGTGTTTGAAATCCCATAGCATCATGGCGTCCAGGAGATTCTCACCAAGCTGGTCGAGGGTAGGGCGAAGGTTGTGATAGCTACCTGTAAGCTCGCGAACCTCGTGGGGGAGCCAATAGCCGATCGCGTACGAGTACGCGCCTGAGGCGTTCCCACTCCAGTTGGCAAGCACTGCCTGGAATTTCCGCATGCGGTCCTTGATTGCAGGGAGTCTCAACCTCGGATGGACCTGAGCCAGCCGGGCAAATCTGTCGCTTCCCAAGAAACTCTGAAGATATCCGGCAGTTTTCGGCACCCAGGAGGGAAGCGGGGAGATGAACCTCTGGAGCGCGTACATCACCCAGTAGCGGTGATAACCGCAGAACAGCTCGTCTCCTCCGTCCGCTGAAAGGCTGACCTTGACATGATGTCGTGTCATTCTCGAGACGATGGTCGTGGGGATGCCAGATATGTCTCCGAAGGGCTCGTCATATATCTCGGGCCACAGGGGAAGGATCTCTCGTGCATGCTCAGGCGTCACGAACTCTTCCGTATGCTCGGTGCCCAGATGCAGGGCGATCTGCTTTGCCCAGCGTGACTCGTCGTAGTTTTTCTCCCTGAACCCGATGGTAAAGGTCTTGATGGGCGTGCCTGAATGTTTCGCCAGAATCGCCGTAACCAGTGAGGAGTCGACGCCACCGGAGAGGAATACCCCCACCGGCACATCAGCGATAAGGCGTTTCGTGAATGCGTCGACCATGCTCTCTTCGAGTCGATCGATCAGGGTTTCCTCCGGACCTTCCATCGGAGACTGCTTCGAAGCGGTGGCGCTGGACCAGTATTCGTGTTTCTCTATGCGAAATCCAGAGGATACCTTCAGCCAATGGCCGGGTTCGAGCTTCCAGGTGTTTCGGTAAATGGACCGGGGGCTTGAGATGTATCCGTAATGAAAGAACTCGCCCAGCGCATCGATATCGACCTCCAATCGACCGGACAGCCCTATGTGGAGGGCCTTGAGCTCGGAAGCAAAGGCAAAGGTGTCCTCATGGTGATAGTAATACAGGGGCTTTACCCCGACGCGGTCTCTGAAGAGATACAGGCTTTTCTCAAAGGAGTCCCAGACGGCAAAGGCAAACATGCCGATAAATTTTTGAACGCAATGCGGCCCCCAGGCGGCGAAGGCCTGGAGGACAACCTCGGTGTCCGATGTGCCTCTGAAGAGAACCCCTCGTGCCGCAAGGTCTTCCTTGATCTCCTGATAATTGTAGACCTCCCCGTTGTAGGTGAGGATGTACCTCCCATCGCTGGTGCGCATGGGCTGGTTCCCTGTCTCGGAAAGGTCTATGATCGAAAGTCTCCTGTGACCCAGGGCCAGAGCTGTCTGGTCTTCGAGGAAGATTCCTGCATGATCGGGACCTCCTCTGGTCATGCAGTCACGCATTCGAATGCAGACGTCCTCCAGATCGGGACAGATATTACTTTTCCAGATGCCAGCGATTCTACACATGAGAAATGGCTATCTTATCCCAGAGAATTTGAACCAAGGAAAAGCTTTTTTCTTCAAGACGAAGACATGGCAGGAGCTTCCCAACAGCTGGCCAGCCGCTGGTGTGCCGGGATGCTCAGTGTCGGGTCGAACAACCCATACTCTATGTAGAAGAGCCTGTTGGTGCAGTATCTTTCCACGGTCCACCCGGCGCCCCGAAAGAATGCAGCCCATCGGAACCTGCTGAAGTAGTACATCTCGCTCACACTGGTGCCGGTCTCTCCGTGACGGGACGGAAACAGGGCCTTCTTCATCTCTTGAGATTTTTGCGCAATCCAGCAATAAGCGTTCATCATGCCAAACCACTTCTGCAGCAATAGAGCTTTTGGCAGCATAACCGGAGGATAGGCACTGTTGTCTGCCGCTGATTACCCCACAGGGTACACATCAAGAAGTATCCGCTAAAAAAAGCTCCCATCTGATATACTCATGGACCAACTTTAAGAACCTCTGCGCCCGTGAAGATCTTAATGTCTTGCTCAGCTCGTAATCCAAAAAACTCATGCTCCGCTCATACCCCTTAAACCCCATATCACCTCTCCATATTCATTCCATCTCGGAAGGAGCATATTATGAATCATTAATATTATCATTTTATTAATGGCTATTATTTCCGGAAATCAGCTTTCTCGCTAGTTCTGTCGTTGACGGTATTACGCAAAGGCCTCCAAAGGTCTCTTCATCCGAATATAATTAGTAATTTCAACAGCTATATTTGGAAGAACCAGTAGGGGATAGGTGCTGAGTCTATGCAGTCTCTTTTCTCTGCAGAGAAGTTATGAAGTCAAAGAGTCTTTTTCCTTGCAACCGATAGTCAAAGTTCTTTAATGCAAGGGATTTGCCATTTTCTGCCACCTGTTCCCTGGCTTCGTCTGTCAAGGCCAACCTGAGTGATTTGACAAAGTCATCGATATCATCCGGTTGAGAGAGATATGCCGTAACCCGATTGTGAAGAAATTCTGCGACTTCCCCGACATTGCATGAGACAACCGGTCGTGCTGCCATAAGATAGTCAGCAATTTTGCTAGGGAATCGGGCTTTCGAACGTATATCATCGTGCAACGGGGCGAGAAGAGCCTGTGAACCGGCAAAAAGCTCACGTAGAGTGTCGCCCGGGACAAAATGGTCGTATATGATGAGCCGCGATCTCAAGCCTGACCGCTCGGCAAAATCCTGCAGGCAATTCCGGGTTTCATCAGATGCGCTTCCGATGAGCATCAGTTCCATATCCTGCCTGCCCAGCTTGGCCATGCTCCTGATCGCGAAGCATGCATCTCTGTAATATCCCTCCAAATCAGCACAGAACAACACATAGGGGCGATGACTCTGATGAGGCTTGACGTTTTCCCATAGTCTGGGATTTACGAGAATGGGCATTCGATAACATCTGGGGGGCGAAAAGGGGATGGCTCTGGGTTCCTTGACTTTCAGCTCAAGATATCGGGATATAACAACCACTGCATCCGTCATAGTCATTGTTAGATAATTGAAAGCCCGGTCATACAATCTTCTGGATATATTCTGCCGAGGTATTGCAGGGTACCATTCCACCAGAAACGAGATGTAAGGGACCTTGAGAAGCCGGGATAGGGAACGGTATATAATATGGTTCTCGAGATGACCCCCATAGTAGATAACTGCATCCAGCCGATTTTGCTTCTTGAGGGCCTTGAGCCTGAGGCAGGTATGTGTGTGAGCCCTGAGAACCTCTCGAACCCGTTTACACAGTTCTTTGGGGCGGATGGGATCCCCGGTTGTGTACTCATAGGTAAATCCACAGAGTGATCCTTTGAAACAGGTATTGAGAGGATGCTCAGGGCGCTCGGTATGCCAGGGGATGAGCACTTTGATCTGTGCGCCGGCCCTGCTCAAACCGTCGGCGAGCAGTCTGACATAGTTGCTGGCTGCAAAGCCGTGGGGCATCCCGCATTCTGTCACAATAACAAAAGAGGGCATGGAGATTGGACGGTCAGACTTCGTGTACTATGACGGATTCGATTCCGCCGATTGCTGCGGCTGCATTGGTAAAGGTGCTCCAGTAGCTCCCGATGAGCTTCCGGGTAGCGGCAAGGCACAGGAGGTCTACAAGTGCATCCTGGATGGCCTCCGGGACATTACGGTCAAGGCTCTTCTTTGGGTGGATCGTGATTCTGTCTGGAAAAATGGCCTCCAAATGTTCTTCTACGTCCGGAGAATCGGTTGCAAGAAAAAAGCGCGTCGCAGGGTCATTGGCGAGCTCGAGCCGCATGAGTTCTATGAATCCTGATATAGGGCTGTGCTGAGTTGCCATGCGGTTATCCGATCTCCTGATATGAACTCCAACAGTGTTGTCTGTAAAAGCGCCGGTCAATTCCCGTACGGCTGTCCGGATTCCGGCGACCGGTTTGAAAAACCTGAACGGCTGTAAGCTGGGATAGAAATTCATGTAGGTAGAGATGTAAATTGAGTTTTGTCCCGCCAATCTTTTATAGTCGTAATGGGCCTTGTTGAGGGTGGCGATTTTCCTGTTGTCATAGAAAGTATCGTACATCATCGGTCCAAAGGCTTTGTGGAGTCTGTGTCGGATGCGTCCTCTCAGGGTCTGAAGAGATATCTGCTCAAGATGGGCAATCTGGGGAGGAACCACAAAGAGCTGACTGAAATCGCAACTGAAGGTTCTATCTTTATACCACAATACATGCAGTTGCTTGCCGATTGAAAGCGAGAGGGCAATGGCGGAGTCCATTGCCTGCATGCGGTTGCATAACCCTCCCCAGGGATTGATGACGAGGGTGTTTTTCTTAATGGTAATCATCGGAGGTGTTCGAATGGAGGAGGGACGACCATGATGATATCGTCTTCAACGGTAATATCGGCATTGGGCCGGTATGAAAGAATGAAATCTCTGAGCTCGGCAATGTCCGGATAGTCATGTGTGCCGTTGAAGCATCGGGCGTCATCTATCAGGATAACATGATTGAATGTCCCGGCGGCGAAAATTTGCTCGAGCTCCCTCATAATCGGGGTGTTGGTCTGAGAACGAGAGGTTGATTGTCCGGAATAGTGCCCGTCCAGCCAGAAAAGAGCCGGAGCCTTCAGTTTCTCGATTATCTGCGAGAGCATAACCCCGCTGTCACCGTGGTGGATATGAATGTGCAGTTGATCGCTGAATTTTTGGGAAGCCCGTTTGTATAAGTCATTACTCAGCTCTATCGAGTGGATCTGACGGAATGAATTCTTTACCGCCGCAACCATGTCGCCCCGGTATGTACCTGTTTCTATGAAGGTAGTGATATGATGGGCGCGGGCCATGGAAAGGATCTTCTTCTGCTTGACGATGTGCGGCGGCGGCACGGGTTTGCCCTGCAAGTGCCACCTTGTGAAGATGAGCGTGTTGAGCAAACGGATACAGGTATCATACGGGGGGAGTGATCTGATGGAATCGATGAGGGATTCGACTTTCATAATTTGGTCAGCTCGGTATAGAGCTCAAGGTGGCTTTGGGCTGATTTCTTGATATCGAAGTTTTTTTCTGCATCTGACCTGGCTTTTTGAGCACATTGAGTATACCTCTTGTTGTCTGAGAGAATCCATGCCAGGCCTTTTCCAAGTTCTGCAGTTTCGTAAGGTTTTGCCAGGTAGCCGTTTTTCTCATGATCGATCAGGTCCCGTGGACCACCGATATCAAAGGCGACGCAGGGGGTGCCACAGGCCATTGATTCCATGATTACATTAGAAGAATTCTCCAGCCGGGATGGAACCAGGGTGACATCAGCTGCGGAGTACAAGATCTTCAGGCTGATGTCGTCATGCAATCGCCCGAGGAACCTCGTTTCAACTCCTAAATCATCATAGTAAGCGGGTCGTGATGATCCAAACACAATGAGCTCCACTTTCTCCTGCTGACAGAAAAGGCTCTTCATATGTGCAATTGCGGGGGGTATGAGATGAAAGCCTTTGTTGAAATCGGCAGTTGCATTGTTTGCCCCAAACAGGATGAGGTATTTGTCGGGAGGAAGGTTCATCACTTTGCGGGCAACATTTTTAGCAATAGGTGTATACCAATCCACATCTATGCCATTGCGGATCACTTTGATCGTAGTGCTTTCAAACAGAGAGCTCTTCGCGGCACAATCAGCAAGCCAACGACTTGGGGAGACCACAGTGATGACAGCTCCTTTATAACTTTTTTGTTTCCGCTTCCATATCCACCTGGAAAGATCATATTCTTTCTGGCTGCCAAGCTGGGGGCAGTTCCCGCATGTATCCTCATACCTGAAGCAGTCAATGGGTATATGGCAGCCGCCGGTGAACGGCCAGGAATCATGAAGGGTCCAGACCAAGGGCCTGTTGATGAGGGGGAAGTCTTCAATGCGGATGAATCCATCACAAATCCAGTGAAGATGAACAATATCCGGGTTCATAGAGTGGATCTTTCTTATGATCCGGGTCGGCAGTGCTTGGATATGAAAAGGGGTATTTTTCTCGTTGCGATAGATTTTTAAGGGGAGGGTATCGAGACGAGGATTAATGAATCTTCCCAAGAATTTTCTCCAGGAACTCTGCGGACCGTATACCGTAATGTCGTCCCCCTGCCTGTCCTGAACGAGCATCTCTGATTCGGCCCCGAGCTGCAATAGAGAACGGTGAAGCCGGTATGCGGCACGGGCCGCACCGCCTGCTGTATCATAGGTGCTCAGATGAAGGATCTTCATTTATTACCCATACCTACAAGGAACTTTTTAAATCTTGTCAGAGGGCCTCTCTTGTAGACTCTGGCAAAGTTCTTAAGCAACTGTTCGTCCACAAATGGGACGGGTGGAAGTTTGGGGTCTTTCTTTGTTCTTGAGAGATCGTTGCAGTAGATGGTCGTCCTGCGTGAATGGATGCCGGTGTTGTCGTGCCCGATATTGTTCACGAAGGAGCGGATCGGCCAAAGAGCAAGGGAGTTGTGCACAAAGTGTGAATACGTCCAGCGAATAGCCCAAGAGTCAATCTGTCCTTCCATCTGGGCTATGAGCATGTCACTCAGATCACTTCCGCTCCGGTCAAAAGATTTCCGGGCAGCGACGCTTCCTTTGAAAGAAGAATAGTCAGAGACCTGCCAGTCGGCCTTTAACCAACGGTTTTTCCATGTGGCCCACCCCCACGACGAGTTTCGATACGTGAAAAAGACATCATGTGTATAATGTCTAGGAATTTTTAAAAGCTCGGGAGGATGATTGTATCCGCATACCGTAAAGACTCGTTCCGTTTCCTCATAGAAATCGAGCGCGGCATTCATGTAGCTGAGAAAATATGGAGAAGTCACGATATCGTCTTCAAGCACGATAGCCCTGCCATACCTATCAATCACGGATGAGACTCCATTGATAATACTATTTGCCAGCCCCTGGTTTTCCGGTTTTTCGACGATTTCAAGAGACCGGAAACCCTTGATGCTTCGGACATAGTTTCTCACTTCAAAAACAGGGGACAGGTCACGGTCGTCTCGTACTCCGTCGGAAAATATGATCAGGTCGCTTTGTGAAGCAAGAGCGTTATTATGCAGTGCCTCAATAGTCTGCCTTGTATGCCAAGGTCGGTTAAATACGAAAAGTACTATCGGAGATGTCTTATGAATCATTGAAAGGCTTTCACCCCAACCGCGTAAACTTTCTAAACACGTCGAACAGCTCTTTTTCTACGGAATCGAACCCATACTTCTCGATGCATTTCTTGCGTGCGAGCAGCCCTTTTTCTTGAGCCTCACGGGGATTCGACAAGACATGCCTCAACGCCTCGGCCAGCGCGCGTGTGTTATCAGGAGGCACGATCCATCCGCAACCGTTCAGGATTTCAGGAAGATCTGAAACAGATGTAGCCACGATCGGTCTCGCCATGGCCATGGCATCAAAGACCTTTGATGGAACCTGACCTATCGAGGCGGGGGATATCTTCTGCGGGATCGCCATGACGTCTGCCATGGCAATAAACTCAGGGATTTTATCCACCTGCTGCATTCTGATGCCCACGAAATTTCCACCTAGAGCACGCGGTGCTTTTTCCAAAATATGCCTGCAGTAGGGTGAGCTTTCGTCTATGCCCACGATAAAGAGCATTACGTTGGGGTCTTTCAACTCGTGTACAGCTTCAATGAGCGAATCGAGCCCTTTGTGCTCTCCCGGGCTGCCGAGAAACATGACTACCCTGGCATCAGGGTGAATCCCGTAGGCCTCTCTGAGCCGCGTTGGGTTGAATGCGGCCGGATCGAGAAGCATCGTATCTTTTGCATGGGGGATAATGGTGCCGCCGAAGAGGCTCTGGAGGAAACTCCCGGACACGGTCACCGCATCTGCAAAGATAGATAACCGTTCTCCCAAGGCTGCATTCAAGGATGAACCGATACTGTAGATAAACAGGAGAGACAGGATCCTGTCTTTCAGATGTTGTGCAAGCCCCGATTTCATCACACGCTTCATTCTGAGTCCGGTCTCCCAGTCATCAATGTCCAGAACCAGGGGCTTCCGATGGAGGAGTTTGTGGACGAGCCCTACTCCGTATGAGCTCAAGAGAGGTTTTGACGCATAGATCACATCGCCGGTTATCATTTCTGACAGTTGCCACAGCTGAATGTATGGCTTGAACCTTCCTTTTATCCGAATTGTCCGGTAGTTGATATTATGAAGGCCCTGGAGCGGCTTCCAGACTTCGCTTCCAAAAATGGGGCCGATGAGCTCAATCTCGAAACGCCTCTGGAGGATACGTGCAAGAAGATACGCCCGGGCTAGGGCATTCATTGACATATCCGGGGTGATGATCGATATCTTCATTGTTCGAAAAGGCATTGAAGATTTGCGTGCAACGATACCTGAACTGCATCCGGAGTGAAACGCTCCATGCATACTCGCCCTCGATGATGATATTCCTCCCAGATGCGTTTATCTGTATACAGCGCAACGACGGCCTTTGCCATCTCAGAAGGGTTGTCGGTTATAATGAGTTCATTCCCGGAAAAGGAAAATCCTTCTGCCCCTATGGCCGTCGTCACGGTGGGTATCCCGTAGCTTAAGGCCTGTCCGATCTTGCCTTTCATGCCCGCCCCATATCTAAGCGGTGCGAGGAAGACTCTTGCCCTGAGCAATTCGGGCTCGATGTCGGGCACATATCCCTTCACGATGACGGATGGGCTTGCGAGTTCCTGTATTTCAGGAGGCGGATTCGGCCCGATGATAATCAGCCTTGCAGAAGGTATCTGGCGAATGATCAGCGGCCATACCTCCGCAGCACAGTAGCGCATGGCATCGATATTGGGGTGATGGTCGAAGGACCCTATGAACAGGACATCCCGGGTGTCATCAAAATCCCGTTTCCGGATAGATGGCAGGGGATGGATATTGGGTACGACTCTCACATTTGCATGAGGGTGTTCAGCGAAGAGCGCCTGCTGCTCTTCCCGGGCAACTACCCAAGTTTGATCCGTCTGAATCACTCCTGTAGTCTCGAGGTGAAAATAATCCCTCGCCTGTCTCATGAGACGAATTTTTTCACTGGCATTTTCCGCAAGTTCAGCCTGTCTTTTCAATCTCATATAATGGAGATCCACGGTATCGTAAATTACCTTGGCGTCAATACAGGTTGCCTTTACCAAATTCAGGTATTTCTTCAGTACTTTTGGACGGGAAAGTATTACAATGTCGAAGTACCGCCCATACCTTTTCAGAAAACGCTGACTGCTCACAGGCGCTACAATCTCGATTCCCATATCTTCCATGGCGGCTATATGCCTTGGAGCACCTAGGATATTGTCCGGCCAGAAAACAAGATTGTAACTGCTGCTCAGTATTTTGAGTATCTGCATGATACGATAAGATCCTGAATCTTTATCCGAAGAGGGGATTTTGTGGTCGATGAAGAGGATAGTCTTTTTTGAGGGGGCCAGTTTCCTGGGCAGTAAGTCTAGCCTCTGGCGTTTGATCAAAGGAGTATTCAAGTATCGGATTCGTAAGTAGATTCCGAGCGGCATGTCTCGAAGGGCTCTGAGGGAGGCCCGTATGGACAGATATTTGTGTATGTTCAAGTTCCTCTATATCTCCGGGATATGGCCGCTAAAAAAGACCGATTGTCACCTCGTATCTCAAGAATGGCAACGTTTGTCCAGAACGTCATGAAGTTGCAGGAGCTGGCCTTTATTCCATGCCTGGGCAAATTCATACGCGTTCTTTGAAATGGTTCGGCAGGCGCTCTCATCCCTCAGAAGAGTAAGAACATGATCAGCAAATTCTTGAGGAGTCTTTCCGAGAAGGAAGGCCGACCCTTGTCCATTCTCCAGGCCTCGAGCACCCTCCGGTGTGGCTACGAGCGGTTTGCCGTATCCGAGGGCCTCGATACTCTTGATGCATAATCCCGTTCCCATAATCGCCGGATTGATAACGATCCGTGCCCCGGCGTATACATCTTCCAGATTTTCCACTTCTCCCAGGAGAACCGCTCCACTGTTTCTGCTCAGATGATGGCAGATCTTTCCAGCGAGAACGACACGGACATCCGGTGCTCTGGTCTTTACAATGGGCAGGATATTATTCATAAAGTACAGAAAGCTTTTGATGTTTATCTCATTATCCGATCCCACATACAAAACCGATCTGCCTTTGGATGCATAGGGATCGAGCTTCTTCAATGCAGTCAAATGACCCACCGTGATCACCTGTTTATGACAGATGGACTGGAAAAAGCGCTCTTCATTCTTCTGGATCGCAATAACGACATCCGCCCTCGATAACCCTGCTGCTTCCTGCTCTCTGGTAGTTGAGAACCACCCAGGACGGAAGCCCTTTTCAATAAACAATGAGTGTCTGTCAGTGAGCACATCATGGGTGTCAATGACTTTGAGCGTGGTGTCATCAAAGATGGTCAAAGCCTTGGAAAAGAAAGCGTACTCGACGATTACCGCGTTGAAGTGCCGGCCTTTCAGTATCCTCCGGAGTGCCCTGTCGCTTCTGTTCATATACCAGGAATCGATATGCATCGGCCGAGGATTTGGAGGCTTGGGTCGAATGATGGTGCGTTTCAGTTTCTGGAGAAACATGACAATTCCGGATTCCGAGTAATACGGGATCCGGAAGAACCGTTCTACCCCCCACTCCTGTTTCATTGCCGCTTCATCACCCAATTCCCGCTGTATATGAGCAAAGAATACCTGGTGCCCCATTTCGCGGAGCATGCGGATGAAGTTGAGTATCCGGACTCGATTTCCGGCATTGGGGGGATGGGTTGGGACGGGAGATATGACAAGTATTCTCATACTATTTCACCAGCGGACATTCTCCTTATATAGAGGATTCGCTGCCTGTCGTGGAAGGCTGCCTCATGATGGAGTTGTTCCAGCAGAAAGCGATACACCTCAGGATTGCAGGAAAGACGTGCACATCGCAACTGGATGTCTGCACGATGCACTGGAATGCATGCCGATCGAGCTTGTTCCACCTAATGAACTCATTTTACCTTGTGTACGAAGACAATAGAGGGCGTGATGAGCAAGCTTTCAAACTTCGATTGCCGTCCCGGCCGGCCCCTGATTGTTTTTCTGGTTAAATCGGCCGCTCCCTGTTCGTCAACAAGCTCCTTGATGAAGCCCACCATTCCATAATCGTGGGAACGAATGGAAAATTTGATGGGTATTCTCTTGAATAACCGCCATTTAGTCTGTATCCGGTGCCAGGTTTCTGCAAAGAGTCGGGCCCTTGGGCGGAAACTCTTCCCATCTATCCAATCGTCCCAATATCCTGTGCCCCAGTCCTCGATTACATACAGACCGCCGGGTTTGAGGTGATTGTCAAAAAGGTGCCAGAAAGTGATACGTGTGGATAAGCCTACATGCGAGGCATCATCAATGATGATGTCGAATCCTTTCGGGGCGGCCTTTTTGCTCATGTCAGAAAGGAATTTGATGTCCTTCTGGTCGCCTTGGAACAGCGAGATGCGATCTCCCAGATCCCTGTTCGCTGGGATCTTCAGATCGACACCGACAATGCGGGCACGGGGGAAATAATCCCGCCAGAGCTGGAGCGATCCCCCTTTGTATACTCCGAGCTCGAGCAGTGTGAGTTCTTTGTCAATCCAGGGGCTGAAAATGGAGTCGTAGCGATCCAAGTAGGAGTTCCTTATCTTATCGGTATCATAATTGCTGAGATCGATTTGTTTGCTTCTCATTTCAACCGGACTCCAACATCGTGGTAACGAGGAAAGGGTGGCTTTCAAGGCTGATGCGGGTGGCCGTCTGCCGCTTCGTTCTTGCCCCAACATGAAATTGCCTGCCCGCAAGAGGTTTTTCTATCCAGGCATTGCTCAGATGAAACAGATATACTGCGTTACTTCTGACATGGAACCCTTGGGTTCAGGCAGCATCCGGCTGCGAGACCATGGATTGCCGCAACGGTCTGGAAGAAGTTCTTTCTTGAGATCTTTCTCAAGCTTCCGATCGTTTGATTCAGCAATATGCTTCTTGTCATTTTGTACCTTCCACCGTCCAGTTTCGCCAACCATAATCTATTTCTCATCATGTAGTAGAAATATCTATAGTTTTTGGGGCTTGGCCTTTGATATACAACCGATCTGGTATTGACTGCCAGGTTCCATCCCAGGCGCTTCGCCCTCATGCACCACTCGGTTTCCTCGAAATAGAGGAAAAAGTCTTCTCGAAAAAGGCCGGTTTTTCTAACGGCGCTGGTTTGCATAAGGATTGCGCTGCCATCCACATAGTCGATATCATAGTGGAGCTTACTTGCAGGATGATCATCTATGTATTCGGTGGAATGCTCATGATATGTGAAGTAGCCCCTTGTTGGATCGACCCTGCCGCCATCTGAAAATATCTTTTTCTTATCATTGCGAAAGCAGATGCGGGGCCCGATTGCCGCTATCGATTTGTCTTTTTTCATCGACTCGATCAACAGCTCCAGGGCATCAGGCTCGGTCCTGATATCCGGGTTTAATATCCAGACATAATCAGCTCCTTCATTCATCGCATACTCAATTCCGATGTTATTCCCACCGGCATAACCGAGGTTCTTCGTATTATATATCACCCTACTGACGTGGTTACCTAACCTTGTGAGGGCTTCTTTCTGTTCCCGCTTCGAATCGTTATCGATCACCAGTATGCGAAAATCCTTATTTGTCAAATAGTTCAGGTTTTTAACAAGAGACAAGGTCTCATCTGAACTGTTCCAGTTCAGAATAACAATAAAAACATCTGTCTTCATGATGAGGCGCCCATCTCCCAGGGTTTTATATCCACCAAGAATCTATACACGACCGACCTGTATTATGTCGGAATTCAGTTGCTTGACCCGCTCAGTGCCTGCATCCATATCTTTGCGACCTGGTCTAAATGATAATCTTTGGAGCGCCTGATACAGTGAAGCCTTGTCTGGTGTATGTCCACTTTTCTGTTCATGATTTTATCGTGCAAGCAACACACATTCTGGGGGAAAGATGTCTTCGGGTAAATATATCCGTTCACATTATTGGTAATAATTTCACATGGGCCTACCTGATCTGTGGTTACGGGGATCACCCCGCAACCCATTGCCTCAATGATCACCATGCCGAAGCCTTCTATTTGTTGGGTGGGCAGCAGGAGTATATCGTGGTCTCTATATATGTCTCCCAGAGCCTTCTCTGAATCGACAAACCGTATATGGCGGCAATTCGGGCGGGTGGTGCAGAATGATACAATCTCCGATTCCAGGTCTCCTTTGCCGACAAAGGTGAACTCGCTTGTTTCCTTTGGAAGATTATCGATGATCTTGAAAATTTCATGTATTCCCTTGTTTTCTGTAAAGCAGCCGACGTAGAGATATTTGACGTGCTTGCGATCAGATATGGTCTCTGCAGGATAAAAATAGTCTGGGTTTATCGAGTGCCCGACAACGTATATCGGAGCTTTTATATGGTATGTCAGCTGGAGGGTTCTTTTGCATTCGTGTGTGGCGCAGACGATTGAAGCGATATCTCTTTCAAGAAAGAGTTTCCACTGGCGCTCCGTGATTTTCCCCGGATTGTCGAACGGAAAGAATCCCTTGTCCCAATAAGGCCATGATGTATGGTAGTGAATACGATGCCTTTTCAGGATATGCCGGAGAAAGAAGATCCGCTCGTCTTTTGGTGCCATTCCCAGGACAACGGTTTTGTTCTTTGTGAAAAAAAGATGAACGAGGTTGGTGATATTCAGGATGCACTTAATAAAACTGCGGATACTCAGCGTTCGGAGGCTTTTTCTTAATGGTTTCCAGATTGTGAATTCACGGTAAACGATCCTGCCGCCATTTGATTTGACATGATATTCCAGCGCCCTGTAGTGGGATGGTGCGCCGTACTGGTGTAATACGATCACTTTTTCATTCATGGAGTATGGTTTTGCCCGGTTGCGGCGCCATCTATTGGACGCTTGCGGGATAATGAGTAGTATTGGGTTTGCCAACCCATTGCTCCGGTCAAACACGATGAACCTGTACAGACGATGAACGAGCCATGGAAGACCAAGTCTGTCAGCCAGTCGTGCCAGTGTCCGATGATAGAGCGCCGGCATGGCTTTGGGTGTATGCATCAAGCACCTTGCCCGGCTCACCCGTCATCCGGAGCTTGCCGTTTTCCAGCCAGACGATCTCGTCACAGCCTTCCACTGTGCTCAGGCGGTGGGCGATGATGATCAATGTCATCTTATTTTTGAGTGAAAAGATGGTCTGCTGGATGGCCTCTTCGTTCTTGTTGTCCAACGCGCTGGTGGCCTCGTCGAAGATGATCACCTCGGGGTCGCGGTATAGAGCCCGCGCGATCGCCACCCGCTGGCGCTGCCCTCCGGAAAGCTTTACTCCGCGTTCGCCGATGAAGGAGTCGAGGCCATTGGGCAACTGATGGAGAAAATCGTCCATGGCAGCCAAGCGGCAGCACTGCAAGACCTTGCTGTGGTCGATATCCGAATGTCTCAAGCCGAAGGCTACATTCTCGGCCAGAGAGGCCGGAGCTATATAAGGCGTCTGGGGGACGTAGCCGATCAAAGCCTGCCAGGCCCTCAGGCTGGGATCGTCCATTTCCTTGCCGTCGAGCAAGATTCGCCCGGATGAAGGCGGCAAAAGGCCGATAATGACATCGACCAGGGTGCTTTTCCCTGCGCCGGAAGTGCCGATTATGCCGATGGTCTGCCCGCGCCTTATCATGAAGTCGATGTCGCTTAGCGCATTTCGAGAGGCTCCGTGGTACCGAAAAGAGATCTTTTCCAGCCGGAGCTCATTGTGAAAACCTTGGCGTAGAGGTTGATAGGTAATCTCTGATTTGGGTATTTCGTCCAGATAGGAAAGCACACTGTGAACGTATGGCAAGGCCTGTCGGATGGAATTGGAGTTGTTAAGGATTCTGCTCATGGCAGGCAGGACGCGCCAGGACGTTACCGCCAACAGGGCAATGGTTCCGGTAATCTTGACGGTAGAGTCGCCAAACCAGAAAAACATGATCCAAATGGAGGATGAAAGCATGGCGATTCCAATGATTTCCAGAAGCCATCCAGGGACCTGGTTGATAAAGGCGAACCGAGCATCTGCGCGGGCGAATGCGTGAACCTCTTGATTGTATCTTTCAGAGAATGCGCTTGACCGGTTGTAAATCTTGACCTCTTTGACACCATGCAGAGATTGGGTGATCTGCCGGTTTATAGATGTGTTGTATTCACGATGGGCAGTTGCCAGATGTTCCATGGTATGCCGTACCCGTCTCATAATCAGCAGTGAGGTTCCTCCAAGGGTCAGGAATACCAGGAGTGATATGGCTGGACTGGCGATCAGCAGTGTCGTCAGGAGGATCAAAACGATCAGGGTGTCGCTCAAGAGTTTGAGGGCCGCCGTGATCAGATTGCCGAGGTATACGCGCCAGCCGATGCCCTGGATCAGATCCGCGGAGTTGTGCTGCAGGTGCCATTCATAGGGCATATCGAGAAACCCTTTAAGCAGGTATTCGCCGATGTATCCGCTGATATTGGCGGCAAACAACCTGGATGCATAGGTAGTGACGGCGGAAGCCGCGTTCTTGAGAACGATCACCAGCACCACGCCTATACTCAGGATAGTGATCAGCCTTTTGATGCTAAGATCGGCGATACCGGGAATCAGAAACTCCAACCTCGGCAGGTGATCGGCAAGAATGGCATAGGGATTCGCAACGGATGCGGCATAGAAAGAGATGGCGCCTGCGGCGAATGTTTCCAGCAGTGCTACAGCCACCATGCCGATCAAGATCATCCAGAACCTCCGCGTTCGGCGTGCAGGAAGATGCTGAAACAGCCTGCGCAGGGTTTCAATGATGCCGGGCTTGTCGGTCATGAATAAAGAAGGGTATCTGTAAGCACGAGGCGTAAAGGAGTCGTTATATGTATGAAGGCCATAGGTCTGTTTTCTCGTTTTTCACAACTGATGGGAGAATAGCCTTGGGAATATCCACACCAGGTTAAAAGAGCTGTACAGCTCCGCCCTCCCGGGTGAGGCCGGGCAGGAAAAACCTTTGATTTTTCGCATGTCATATTCATTAAAGAGGCTAGTGTATTCTTCGCCCCCGTGTGTCTGAATCTTTAGTAAAAGGGAATCCTGCCCGGTAACGCGATCTCATCGTCTCCAAGTAATATTACCCTTCAGTGTCCTCCCTGCCGGGTCCCGAACCCGAGCCGATTATAGCTGCACATGAATCGCTTGGCAACCGAGTTCCAGCAGATCATATCTTTGATTTCATTCCTCTTATTTTCCAGAGTTTGGTGGGGAATGCCTGCGGAGAGGGCGTCGAGGAGCTTCTCTGAGAGGTCCTTCTCGTCCCCAGAGCTGAACAGGTATCCATCTCTGCCGTGATCCACGAGCGGCCGGTTGGCCTCGATGTTGCTCACCACCGGGATCAGCCCTGCAGCCATGGCCTCCATCAGGGCGATCGAAGTGCCGTCGGCGGTTGCCGACGAGACATAGACCGATGCCTGCTCCATGAGCTGGGCAATAGTCTCATGACTCACCGCGCCCATGAAATCGACACTGGATGCAACTCCCAGATCATGGGCCATTGCTTTAAGCCCCTGCTCGTGCGAGCCCGTCCCCACAATGACAAAACGCGCCTGAGGCTCCTGCCTGAGCACCAGGGGCACCGCCCGGATGAGGGCCTCCACGTCATAGACTTTCTCCAGGGCTCTCGTATGAAGGATGGTCTTGCTCGAGCGATCAGGCGCGATCCGAAAAAAAGCCTCGTCCACCCCCGAGGATATGACCTCTGCAGCGCTGAGACTCGGACGGCTCCGCATGGCCTCTGAGACCACAGTCACGTGCTGCGAGAGTTTCACCGCCAGATCGAAGAGCAGGCGCACCAGCCCCTTCTCGCTCACCCGCACGTCCATGCCCCTGGCCGTGTTGATCACCGGGGTCCGGGTGAGAAAGCCGGCCAGCGCCGCGATGAGCCCGGCGGGCACGATCCAGTTCCCGTGGATGACGTCCGGCTTCTCTTTCAGGATGAGACGGAGCGCACGGGAGAGCCCGGAGAGCAGATAGACCCCCATGGCGAACACCGGGATCTTCTCGGCCTGGTTCAGTGGCTTGTTCCCGCTGGGAAACCGGAACCGGTGGACCTCGATGCCCTGCTCTTGCTCGAAGAGCGGGCTGTGCGAAAAGATCCTCGGGGTCAGGACGATCACCCGGACCCCCAGGCTGACGAGCTCCCTGCAGAGCCTCTGGATGAATATGCCTCGGTTCGACTTCCCATCATCGGGGTAAGAGGTGGTGACCATGAGGACCTTCATGTGCCCAAACCTATACCAGAGTTTTTGCCGTTGGCAACTGATTGCTATTGGATCGACATTTCAGATGGTTTCCTTGAAGAAGTGGCTCGGGTTTCCCAATGAGGTATGCGGGCAGTGCATTCGATCCAGTCTTTGGTCAAGGGAAGCGAGGCCCTCTTACGAGGATTTTCCTATGATAACCATACAATACAGAGAAATCAAAATGCTAATCTTGTAATACAACCATACATAACCCTTGACAGATACGGGAGAAACACAGTATCAATGGAAGAGGGAATTTGCTAAGGTTGCAGTGGAGGGTTTTTCTGGAAGACGTCTTTCCTGTGTCAGGTTTTTCATCGTCCGGGAAGGATGCGTTTCGCGCCGCATCAGCCAGGGAACAGCAGCATGAAGAATATGCAAGCCCTCACCAATTGACAGGGGGAGACAATTCACGATGTCTGCGCTTCTCGAAGGGATCAGGATTCTCGATTTCACCTATCTGCTGCCCGGACCCTTCGCCACTATGATGCTCTCCGACATGGGGGCCGAGGTGCTGCGGGTGGAGTCGCCCAGCCGCATGGACATGGCCCGGCTCGCACCCCCCTTTGTCGACAGGGACTCCAAAATCTCCTGCATGCACGCCATGCTGAGCAGGAACAAGAAATCCATCGCCCTTGATCTGAAAAACGCCCGGAGCATCGAAATCATCAGGAGGCTCATCCGGGAGAAGGGCTATACCATCGTGGTCGAACAGTTCCGCCCGGGAGCCATGGCCCGGCTCGGGCTCTCCTTTGAGGAGCTCCGCGAATGCGACCCCGGGCTGATCTACTGCTCCATCACCGGATACGGCCAGACCGGGCCACTGCGGGAGAGGGCAGGCCACGACATCAACTACCTCGCCCTCTCGGGCGTCATGAGCTATTCGGGCAGAAAAGGATCAGGCCCTTGTCAGATGGGCATCCAGGTGGCGGATGTGGGCTCGGGCTCGAACAATGCGGTCATCGGCATCCTCGCCGCCGTCATCCACCGGATGAAAACCGGCGAGGGCCAGCATATCGATGTCTCCATGACCGACGGCATGTTTCCGCACCATGTGGTCAGCGGGATCAGGGCCTTGGTGGGAGATGAAGATCCCTGTTTCGAGAGTGAGCTGCTCAACGGCGCATCGATCTACGGATTCTACGAAACATCGGATGGCAAATATCTCGCGTGCGGCGTTCTCGAGCCGCAGTTTCTCACCGCCTTGCTCCAGGCCCTTGGGCTGGGCGACTATATCCCCCGCCTCATGGAGCCGGGAATATCCGACGAGCTGCGGATGATGGTGGCCGATGTGCTCCGTTCGCGGACCAGAGACTCCTGGATGGAGGTATTCAGCCGGATAGACGCCTGTGTCGATCCGGTCTTAAGCTTTTCCGAGGCAGTTCGAAGCGAGCATGCTCAAGCGCGCGGTATCGTCGTGAACGTGCCCGGCCCAGACGGCGGGGTTATTCCCCAGATCGGCCTGCCCATATGCTTTTCCGGATATCGGCCGGAGTACCGCTGGGCAGGGACCCCGCTGGGCAGTCATACCGATGAGGTTCTTCATTCATTGAATATCGATGATGATGAAATACAAGCTTTGAGAAGTAGTGGAATTATCCTGTAGCGCAAAGCGTTTGAGGTAAAAAGGAGGGAAAAAATGATTGGTGTTACAGCGTTTGGGGGTTACGTTCCCCGCTATCGGATGAGCCGGATGACGATCATCCAGAACATGGCATGGTACTTCCCGGTGATCATGGCCGTGGCGGGAGGAGAGAAGGCAGTTGCCAACTGGGATGAAGATGCCGTGAGCATGGCAGTGGCGGCCGCCTACGATTGCATGGCGGGCAAGAACAGAAAGGCCCTTGACGGCGTGTTCTTCGCTTCCACCACCATGCCCTTTGCCGACCGGCTCAATGCCGGAATCGTTGCCGCGGCGCTGAATGCGCCGGAAGAAGGCATTGCCAACGCGGACTTCAGCGCCTGTCTGAAGGCCGGCACCACCGCGGCCATCTCGGCACTGGAGGCCGTTGCATCGGGCAAGCGCAACAGCGTGCTGGTGGCTGCAGCAGACTTGCGAAAATCCAAAATGGCCACCATGGCCGAGATGTTCACCGGCGACGGAGCCGCAGCCCTGCTCTTCGGCAAAGACGACGTCATTGCCGAGTTCATAGGCAGCTATTCTCTGAACATGGATTTCGTCGATCACTACAAGGGGACGGGCAAGGACTTCGATTATATGTGGGAGGAACGCTGGGTCAGGGACGAGGGATACGGCAAGATCATCCCTCAGGCCATTGCCGGCTTCCTGAAGAAGGTCGGAATGCAGCTCGCTGATTTCAACAAGGTCGTCTACCCCTGCTACTTCACCGGAACCCACCGGGGAATAGCCAAACAGCTCGGCATCGATCCCTCCCGGGTGCAGGACAACATGCACAATATCTGCGGCGATACCGGGGCGGCTCATCCCCTGCTCATGTTCTGCGCCGCACTCGAACAGGCAAAGCCCGGCGACAAGCTGCTCCTTGCAGGATTCGGACAGGGCTGCGACGTTCTGGGCTTCGAGGTGACGGAAAAGATCAAAGACTTCCGCCCCGCCCTGGGTGTAGCTGGCTCGCTCGCCGCAAAGGTGGATCTGATCAACTATCAGAAATACACCAAGTTCAGAGACCTGATTACGGCAGACCTCGGGATCAGGGGCGAGGCAAACCCGAATACATCGCTCACCGCCCTGTGGCGCAAGCGCAAGATGATCCTCGGGTTTGTCGGGAACAAGTGCACCGCATGCGGCACCCCCCAGTTCCCGTCGCTTCCCATGTGCGTGAACCCTGATTGCAACGCAGTGGGCGCGTTCGAGGACTACGAGTTTGCCGACAAACCCGGGAAGGTCCAGATGTTCACCGGCGATATGCTCTCGCCTTCCGTTGACCCGCCCGCTGTGTACGGTCTGGTGGAGTTCGATGGGGGAGGCAAGGCGTTTCTCGACTTCACCGACTGCGATCTCAACCAGATCAAGGTGGGCATGCCCATACGCATGTCGTTTCGGCGCAGGATGAAAGACCAGGCTCGCGGGTTTACCGGCTATTTCTGGAAAGCCGTGCCAAAGGCTCAAGGATAGGGGGTCTGCTATGGCAAGTGGAATAAAAGACAAGGTTGCGATCATCGGAATGGGGTGCACCCGGTTCGGCGAGCGGTGGAACGACGGGCCTGAAGAGCTGATGGTGGAGGCGTTCCAGGAATGCATTCAGGATGCCGGGATCGACAAGAAGGAGATTCAGGCGGCATGGCTGGGAACCTGCTTCGATGAGGTCATGGTGGGCAAGAGCGCCCTGTCCGCGTCCATGGCCCTGAGGCTCCCCAACATCTCGGTCACCCGGGTGGAGAACTTCTGTGCGAGCGGAACCGAGGCCTTCCGCGGGGCCGTATATGCGGTCGCTTCCGGGGCCTGCGACATTGCGCTCGCAATCGGAGTGGAGAAGCTCAAGGACATCGGCTATGGCGGGTTGCCCGAGTTCAGCACTGCAATCGGCACTACGAACGCCCTGTGGTTTCCCAACCTGACCGCGCCTGGCGGGTTTGCGATGCTGGCATCGGGCTATGCAGCCAAATACGGCCTCGATATCATGGATGTCAAACGCGCCATGGCCCACGTGTCGGTCAAGAGCCATGCAAACGGCGCACGCAACGCCAAGGCCCATCTGCAGAAACCGGTGACTGAAGATCAGGTCATGAATTCGCCCATGATCGCTTTTCCCCTGGGCCTCTTTGATTGCTGCGGGGTGAGCGACGGCTCGGCCTGCGCCATCGTCACCACTCCGGAGATCGCTAAGTCTCTGGGCAAGAAAGACATCATCTCGGTCAAGGCCCTGCAGCTTGCCCTGAGCAACGGCACCGAAATCGGCTACAAATGGGACGGAGCCCACTTCACCACCACGACCAAGGCGAGCAAGGCGGCCTACGAGGAGGCGGGCATCAAGAACCCGCGTGAGGAGATCAGCATGATGGAGGTTCACGACTGCTTCTCCATCACCGAGCTGGTGACCATGGAAGACCTGCATATCTCCGAGCGGGGCAAGGCTCCAAAAGACATCATGGACGGTTTCTACGACCTGAACGGCAAGGTCCCCTGCCAGCCTGACGGCGGGTTGAAGTGCTTCGGCCATCCCATCGGGGCGTCCGGCTTGAGGATGCTCTACGAGATGTACAACCAGCTTCTGGGCAGGGCGGGCGACAGGCAGATCAAAGACCCGAAGTACGGGCTCACACACAACCTGGGCGGGTTCCCGATGATGAATGTCTGCAGCATCGCCATCATCGGCAGGTACGGCGCGTAGGCCATAGAGATGATCAATGGCATGGGCCCTTGAAGAAATGCCCTGAACCCATTGCCTTAAGGCAAGCGGCGGTGAATGTGGCTCCTCCTGCTTCGTCCTGAAAAAAGCGGAGTTTTAAGAGACGGATTTAAGAAGGAGGATTCAATGAGGCTCGATAAAGGAGGCATATATGGCTGACAGTACAAAAGTTGGAAAGACGTTCGACCCCATTGTCTGGGAGGTTGAGCGGGGGAAGATCAGAGAATTTGCAAAGGCCATCGGCGACCCCAACCCCATCTATCTGGACAGGGAGGCTGCGATCAGGGAAGGGTACCGCGACACCCCGGTACCGCCCACCTTTCTCACCGTGCCCATGATGTGGAGCTCTTCCATGCCTGTGCTCATCAACGACCTGAAGATCAACTTCATGATGGTGCTCCACGGAGAGGAAGAATACGAATATTACCGGGATATCTATCCCGGGGACACGATCACCGGCATACCGAGGGTTGTGAGCGTGGAAGAGAAGACCAGTAAGGCAGGCAAGAAGATGGACATGATCACGGTGGAGATCCTCTACAAAAACCAGAACAACGAGGATGTAGCCAGGGCGAGGACCCTGCTGGTCGAGAGGAAATAGGGGGGGGAAGATCATGGGAAACGAGCTCTATTTTGAAGACGTGAAGATAGGCGATGCCATGCCCGAGCTGTCGAAGGGGCCCATCATGAAACTCCAGCATGTGCTCTATGCAGGGGCCTCGGGTGATTTCAACCCCCTGCATACCGACGACGACTTTGCCAAGGCAGTGGGTATGAAAGACGGCGTGATCGCCCACGGCATGCTCATCATGGGATTTGTGGGCCAGGCTATCACGGCCTGGGTGCCGAGAAAGTGTCTGAGGAAATTCGGCGTGCGCTTTGCCGGGATGACCAAGCCGGGCAACACCATCACGATAAGCGGGACAGTCACGGACAAAAGGCAGGAGAACGGAGAAAATCTCGTTTTCTGCGAAGTGGTTGCTCGTGACGAGAGTGGTGATGTAAAAATAACCGGAAACTTTTCCGCGGCCCTGCCGCTGAAAAGGGGCTGAAAAGAGAAGACTGGAGGAGGGGATTTCATGGCGAACATTGATTTTTCCGGAAGGGTGGCGATTGTGACAGGAGCCGGCGCGGGGCTGGGCAGGAGCTATGCCCTTGAGCTGGCGAAGCGCGGGGCCAAGGTGGTGATCAACGACCTGGGAGGGGCCCGTGACGGTGTGGGCTCGGACAGTTCCGCAGCGAACAAGGTGGTTGAAGAGATCAAGGCCCTTGGAGGCGAGGCAGTGCCCAACTACGACAATGTGGCGAGTGTGGAAGGCGGGGCGAACATTGTCAAGACTGCGGTGGATGCCTTTGGCAAGGTAGACATCCTCATCAACAATGCAGGCATCCTGCGTGACAAGTCTTTTACCAAAATGGAAGAGGAGAACTGGGATGCGGTGATGAACGTGCATCTGAAAGGTGCCTACTGTGTGAGCAGGCCTGCCTTTGAGGTGATGCGCGCCAACAACTACGGCAGGATCATCATGACGACCTCTGGAGCGGGTCTGTTCGGCAATTTCGGCCAGAGCAACTATGCCTCTGCCAAGATGGGGCTGATCGGGCTGACCAACGTGCTCAAGCTTGAGGGAGCGAAGTATAATATCAAGACCAACGTGATCGTGCCGGTGGCCGCATCCCGTCTCACCGAGGATGTGCTTCCGCCCGAGTTCTTCGAGAAGATGAAGCCCGATTATATCACGCCGGCCGTGCTCTACATGTGCTCTGAAGAGTGCCAGGACTCGGGCATGATCATCAACGCGACTCTGGGCTACTACAGCCGCACGGCCATTCTCACCGGACCTGGCGCCATCCTCTCCAAGGACGGCAAGGTCCCGAGCGTGGAAGAGGTGCGGGACAACTGGGGCGCGATTACGAGCCTGGAGAACCCGAAATACTTCAACCAGCTGCCCGAGATGTTCGGCGTGCTGACGCCGCTGTTTCAGTAGAGAATGCTGCGAGGCGGGGTGCTTGTGGATTGAGCCCCCGCCTGTGATTTCTTGTATCTTGCACATTCTCCCTCGGCTCGACTGCGAGGCCGGGTGCGAAAGCTTTGGCAGTGCAGGCAGACCCCGGGCCCCGCTCGCAGGTGGTATGCCGATGATCCGGCGAAGCGGCAGGTGATTTTCTCAGGTATGAGGCCCGGGCACGGCAACGAAACGCACCGCATACTCCCGGGGCAGGAACAGCAGCGAGGAAGCCGACTCCACCGCGCCCGCGGTGATGATGTACCTTCTGTTTCTGTCCAGGCATATGTCGTCACCGAGCTGTATCGGTATCCTTTCAGTGGCGCTCCTGGTGCCGCTGAGGACTTCCATGATCGAAGGCTGGTGGGAGTGTCCTCGGAACAGGATGGAGAACCCGGGCCCCTTCTCGCCGGTGAGCTGAGGCAGAAACTCGGATATGGGCCTCTTGGTTGCCGCCGGATAGTCAAAGGGTGCAGAGTGGGTGAACCAGAGATTTCCAAGGCGGATGGTATAGGGCAGAGCCTGAAGGCGCGAGAGCGATTTCGAGAGCTCATCCTCTGCGTGTACACCCCTGTTGTGGTGCAGGATGTCGCTTTCGTTGTTGCCCCTCACGCACCGGACGCCGTGTTCGTCGAGGATGTCCAGGGATTGCCCTGCAAGGCGGGGAGAGAGGGAGTCGCACAGGTCCCCCAAGTGGATGAGCAGCTCTGCCCCCAGGGCCTTCAGCGCCATGACCGCACTGAGCAGAAGCCTGTTGTTTCCATGGCTGTCGGCCATGATGCCGATGGGGAGGGCTGCAGTTGATTCCATTGCATGGAGATAATGGATCTTTTCCATATTTTCAATCCTCTTTGCATTTTATCCGCAAGGATCTTTTAAAGACAGTGCTACGTTACCCCACCACCTACGGCAGGAAAGGGTTCAGGGCATACCGTAGAAGGGCCGTACAAATGGAATCCCCCTTCTTAGTCCACATGTTGTAAGGACCTTGAATGCGGGGTCACATGCCCGGTTCAGCTTGCAGCGCGAAGTAGAGGCCAGGGCTTGCCATTGAAAGGTTCATGCTATTGATTGATATATTCGCTATTGATATCATATAGTTATAAAACTGCTTGACAGCTGGAATGACAAGGAGTAATTTAAAGTATGAAGTAAAGCTTTATAATAACATTCGAAGGAGGTTTTCCAATGCCCGAGTATGATGTGGTGGTAATCGGCGCGGGAAACGGCGGGCTCACCGGCGCGCTCACCCTGGCTAAGGCGGGGCGTAAGGTGCTTCTGCTCGAACGGCACAATGTACCCGGAGGCTGCGCCACGAGCTTCGTGCGCGGGAGGTTCGAGTTCGAGGTGGCGCTCCATCAGCTCAGCGGCATGGGATCAGCCGAGAGGCCTGGCCCCCTGAGGGCCATCCTCAACGATCTCGGGGTCATGGACAAGCTCGAGTTCGTGGAGATGGAAAACCTCTACCGGGTGGTCTGGCCCGGCACCTTCGACATCACCCTGCGCGCCGAGAAGGACGCAATCGTGGAGAATCTCCAGGAGCGCTTTCCCAAGGAAAAGGACAATATTCCCCGATTCTTCGATCTGGTCTATGGATTCAGCATGGAGATGATTCAGGGCCTGTTCTTCAAGGACCCCAATATCTCCAGACAGAAGTACCCTCTGTTTTTCAAGTATGCCATCACCCCTACGCAGAAGGTGCTGGATGAGTACTTCAGCGACCCGCTTCTCAAAGCTATCCTGAGCATCTACTGGTCGTATGCAGGCGTGCCCCCCAAGTGGTTTTCATTCGGCGACTTCGCCATCATGCTGTTCGCCTATATCGAGTTCAAGCCCTATCACCTCAAAGGAGGCTCCCAGGCGCTCTCCAATGCCCTTCTCGACGCCTTCCTCGCCCAGGGCGGCGAGGCGAGGTTCAACTGCGGGGCGCAGAAGATCATCACCAGCGGAGGCAGGGTCACCGGGGTGGAAACCGAGCAGGGTGACACGGTGAAGACCCGCTACGTGCTCTCGAACGCGAGCATGCTCCAGACCTACCTCGACCTCATGGACTCCCATGATGTGCCCAAGGAGACGCTCGAAGGCTTCAGAAGCACCAGCATCGGTCCGTCCGCCTTCAGTATCTATATGGGCTTTGACTGCGAACCTGGTGAGATCGGCATAGAGGAGACCACGAACTTCATTACCACCACCACGGATATGGACGAGGCATTTGCCCGGTGGAAGACCCTGGAGCAGCAGGGCGTGGCCCTGCTCACCTGTTATGACGTGTCCGACCCGGACTTCTCGCCTCCGGGTACCTGCCAGGCAGCCTTTGTCACGCTCCAGTACGGCGACCCCTGGTATCTGGTGCCTCCCCATCAGTATTACGACACCAAATACCGCTATGCCGAAGGCATGATGAGCCTGGCTGAGAAGGTGTTCCCCGGCATCCGGGGTCACATCGAGGAGATGGAGATCGCCACCCCCATGACGCATCTGCGCTATCTGGGGCACCTGGGAGGGGCCATTTACGGACACGATCAGTACACCAAGGACACGCAGTATTTCATGGCCAACACCTCTCCGGTCCAGGGCTTGTATTTTGCGGGCGCCTGGGCCTCCCAGGGAGGCTTCCAGCCCACACTCACCTCGGGCAGGTCTTCGGCAAAGGCGATCCTGAAATCCATGGCTAAGAAGTAGCAAGAGGGGAGGGAATCTATGAGCTTGAAAGACGTTATACACGATATAGAAGGTTACCAGGACATTCAGAGAGAGATCGCAATCTTAAAGAAATACGGGTACGATCACAGCATCCGGAGGGGACAGCTCGACACCATCCTTGGAATGCTCCATCCAAAGAGTCTCAGACTGAGAGTCTCGGAGATCATTGACGAGACGGAGACCACAAAAACTCTGCGCCTGGTCCCTGTACAGGGCTACCTGCCACCGTTCCAGGCAGGGCAGTACATCAGTCTGGTGGTGGAAATCGATGGTATTGTCACGAGCAGGGACTACAGCATCTCCTCGTCTCCCAGTCAGATCGGCTATTTTGATATCACAGTGCGCAGGGTGAGCGACGGGTTCGTTTCCGAGTATCTTCTGGAGGAGACAGAACAGGGTGATGAATTCACAAGCAGTGCCCCTGCCGGCAACTTCTATTACAACCCCCTCATCCACGGCCGGGACCTCGTATTCATTGCAGGCGGCAGCGGGATAACACCCTTCATGAGCATGATCCGCGAGGTCACGGGCAGGGGGTTTGACCGGCGCATCCACCTCTTCTACGGCAGCCAGTCGCCTGACGATATCATTTTCGGTCAGGAGATCGAGGACCTCTCCCGCAGGCATGCCAATTTTACCTGCACCACGGTGATCTCGGAGCCTCCCAGCGGGTATCGGGGCCATACAGGATTTATCACTGGCCGGCTCATGAAGGAGGTTCTGGGCGACCTTACAGGAAAGATGTTCTTCCTCTGCGGGCCGGAGGCCATGTATGCCTTCTGCCGCAAAGAGCTCGAACAGGAGGGGATACCCAGCAGAAGGATACGAGTCGAAATGTACGGCCCGCCAAAGAACGTCACCTCATGCCAGGGTTGGCCGGAGCATATCGCTGCAGATACAGAAGTGAGCGTCAATATCAAAGACGGGAAGTCCATCACGGTGCGCAGTACCGAGCCGCTTATGAATTCCCTGGAGCGCGTCGGCATCGTAATACCCTCCCTGTGCCGATCGGGCGAGTGCAGCCTGTGCCGAACCAAGCTCCTCAAGGGACGGGTCTTTCAGCCCGAAGGGGTCAAGATCAGGAAGTCGGACCGGCAGTTTGGCTACATCCATCCCTGCATGGCCTATCCCATCAGTGACATAGAAATTCTGCTGCCGTGATGTATTTTTCCGCAAATTGGCGTTTTGATCAATTTCACGGGGTTTTCATGATGTGAATATCCGAGCACCTGATTGATTATTTACTTGATTATGTTCAGACTTTAGAGGTAGTCTGCACGCCCAAGGGATTATTCATACAGAGAGTTTCAGCCTCCCCACAGGCTTGATTTGCCTCCCGGTATGATATATGTCATTCCCAGATTTGCTGGATATAAGTTTACAATTAATGGGCACCTCAACAACGTAAATTCACCTGCACTGGCGGAGCCCTGTCAAAAAAGGGGGAAGAATGGCGATACAATTTATCGACTTGCGGGCGCAGCAGCAGCGGATCCTTGCCAGGGTTCAGGAGAACATCAGTCGTGTCCTCGCCCATGGACAGTATATCATGGGACCCGAGATCAGGGACTTGGAGGAAAGGCTGGCCGGCTATGCAGGCGTCAGGCATGCAGTCTCGTGCTCATCAGGGACTGACGCGCTTCTCATGGCTCTGATGGCATACGGCGTGGGCCCGGGCGACGCGATTTTCACAAGCCCTTTTACCTTTGTGGCCACTGCAGAGGTGATCTCACTGCTGGGTGCAACCCCGGTGTTCGTAGACATTGAGCCGGATACCTTCAACATCGACCCGGACCAACTCGAAAAGGCTATCACCGCCCTGGAGAACAAAGACCCTCAGATCCATCCTCTTCCTAAGGGGTTTGAGAGCTTGATGCCGAGGGGTGTCATCCCGGTCGACCTGTTCGGCCAGCCTGCGGATTATGACCGGATCAATGCTCTGGCAGCCCATAAGGGACTATTCGTAATCGAGGACGCGGCCCAGTCGTTCGGGGCTGAGTACAAGGGAAAGAAGGCGTGCTCACTGGCGGATGTGGCCGCTACATCATTTTTCCCGGCCAAGCCGCTCGGCTGCTATGGAGACGGCGGCATGATCTTCACTGATGACGACACCCTCTTTGATAAGATGACCTCGGTGAGGGTGCACGGGAAAGGATCGGACAAGTATGACAACGTCCGTATCGGGATCAACGGTAGGTGCGATACCCTGCAGGCAGCGATCCTGCTGGCTAAGTTCGAGATCTTTCCAGAAGAAATGGACCTGCGGCAGGTTGTGGCAAACCGCTATACCAGCGCCTTGAAGGAGAACCCGCATATCCAGACGCCGCTCGTCAGAGAAGGATCTCTGAGCGCATGGGCGCAGTACTCGCTGGTGAGCGAGAAGAAAGACAGTATCTTGAGTGCCCTGAAGAAGGCAGGCATCCCCACAGCCGTCTACTATCCCAAACCTCTTCATCTGCAGGGGGCCTATGCCTACCTGGGGCACAAGCCAGGCGATTATCCCGTTTCCGAGGACAAAGCGGAAAAGATCTTTTCCCTTCCCATGCATCCATATCTCACCGAAACAGAGCAGCGGCAGATAACCGAGGTAATCCTGGCCGCAGCCTCATGATTGCGTCACCCGCATTACAGCATTATCATCTATGTATATTTCATAAGGTCGGTCAAAGGCCAGGAGTTGAGAAATGAAAAACAGTAAACCGCGTATTGCAGTGGTGGGTGCAGGATATTGGGGGAAGAACCTGATCAGAAACTATGCCGAGCTGGGATCGCTTTGCGCTATATGCGACAGCAATGAAAAGGCGCTGGAAGCATTTAAAGATTTCTACCCTGGCGTGCCCTGTCTCACCAGCTTCCAGGACCTCGTACTCAGCAAGGATATCGATGGCGTCGCCATAGCCGCCCCTGCAGAGATGCATTTCTCTCTGGCCCGGGAGGCCCTTCTCTCGGGCAAGGATGTGTTCGTGGAGAAACCCCTCGCACTCAGCCTTTCGGATGCCCACGAGCTGAAAGATATCGCGGAGAAGCATGAACGCATCCTCATGGTAGGACACCTTCTGCAGTATCACTCCGCTTTCATCAAGCTCAAGGAACTGATTCGCAAAGGCGAGCTGGGGCGGATTCACTACATTTACTCGAACCGTCTGAGCTTCGGCAAAATCAGGAGGGAGGAGGACATTCTCTGGAGCTTTGCACCGCATGACATCTCCATGATCCTCTGCCTTGCCCAGGAGGAGCCTGAATACGTAATGGCCACTGGCGGCAATTACCTCCACAAGAAGATCGCAGACGTCACCACTACTCACCTGGAGTTCCCCAGCGGACTCAAGGCCCACGTGTTCGTCTCCTGGCTCCACCCCTTCAAGGAGCAGACGCTCGTGGTGGTGGGCGACCGGAAGATGGCCGTGTTCCGTGACACCGCACCCTGGGGAGATAAGCTCCTGCTCTACCCGCACAACATCTCGTGGCACAACGGCGCGCCCGTGCCGGATAAGGGCGAGGCCGTGAGTGTGGAAGTTGATAGGAGCGAGCCGCTGAAGGCCGAGTGCTCACACTTCATCGACTGTGTAATGAACCGCGCGGCCCCTGTCACGGACGCGCAGGAGGGGATCAGGGTGCTCAAGGTCCTCAGGGCCGGCCAGGACTCCCTGTTAACCGGCGGCAAAAAGATTCTCCTTGAAGACATGCTCACAAAGCCTGAGAGCTTCTTTGCCCACGAGACGAGCTTTGTCGATCAGAACGTTAGCATCGGTGAGGACACGAAGATATGGCACTTCAGCCACGTGCTCGAGGGCTCGAAGATCGGCAGCAACTGCAGCATCGGCCAGAACGTGGTGATCGGCCCGGGCGCGGTCATCGGGAACGGCTGCAAGATCCAGAACAACGTCTCGGTGTACAAGGGCGTGACCCTGGAAGACAACGTGTTTTGCGGGCCCTCCATGGTGTTCACCAACGTGTTCAATCCACGGGCGCACATCCCCCGCATGGACGAGATGCGGCCCACGCTGGTGAAGACCGGGGCCACCATCGGCGCCAACGCCACAGTAGTGTGCGGGCACACCATCGGCGCCTATGCCTTCATCGGCGCCGGGGCAGTGCTGACCCGCGGGGCCCCGAGCCACGCCCTCATGGTGGGCAACCCGGCAAAACAGATCGGCTGGGTGTGCGAGTGCGGCAACCGGCTGGACGATGATCTTCGCTGCTCCCATTGCGGCAAGATCTTTGAAAAGCATGCCGAGGGTCTGCGGCTGGTTTCAGGGTAAGAGGAAACAAGAATCAGGTGAAGAAGGAGATTAATTATGACATGCAATGGTGGGGAGAGAATCTACGGTGGAGAGAGAATCTACGACGACGAGATCGACCTGAGGGATCTTTTCTCGGTCATATGGAGGAGAAGGTGGGTTCTTGTCGGTGTCGTGATCGCGAGCATTTTCCTGGCAGCCGGCTGGGCGCTGCTCACCTCGAGCACGTGCACCGAAATGCTTCTCCAGCTCAATTTCTCGGGCATTGACAAGCATGAGTATCCGGACAAAACTTCCTTCGAGATGCACGATCTCATCTCTCAGGATCTCCTGGTCGAGGCAGCGCAGGCCATCGAGCACCCGGAGCGCAGGGCCCTGTTCCTGGAAAATCCCCGCAGCTTCATCTTCGTGGACCCCTTCATCCCGGTCGAGGTCAGGGAAAAGATGAAGGCCATGGAGCGCGAAAAGCAGACATACATCTATCTGCCGAACCAGTTTATTATCCGGTTCGTGGAATCACGCAGCGGAGTGTTCTCTCACGACGAGAGAAAGCGGGTGCTGCTAGCGATGAAGACCGCTTTTGAAGAGAAGTTCATGAAGGATCACGTGTACCGCAATCTCGTGACGGTGAACATGCCGCCCGAGATGCTGGATGCGTATGATTACATGGAGGTGATAGAGGTCTTCAAGACCTCCCTGGCAAGCTACGCGACCTTTCTCAACAATATGATCAAGAGCGCCGGTACCTATCGCTCGCCGCAGACCGGGCTGTCCTTTGTGGATATCCTCGACTCGGTCGAGAACATCCGCAAGATCGACCTCTACGAGGCCAAGTCCATCATCAAGGTCTCGCTCGAGACAAAGCAGAAGGATGCCCTGCTCAAGAAATACCAGTACCGGTTGCTGACGCTCGAGAAGGAGATGCAGAAGAAGCAGCAGGAGGCCGCCAGCGCCAGGGCATTGCTGGACGAAGTCTGGAAGCAGGAAAAGGTGGGTCAACCCCTGGAGATCGGAAAATCGGGCCAGTCTGCCCCGCAGATCGTCATGGACGGGTCGGTGCTGGAGAAGCTCTCGGCAAAGGAATACAAGGCGGCCCTTCTCCAGAGGGTGCTGGATGCGGAGGTAACGGCAAACTCTCTTGCCGTCGACAAGAAGTTTCTCGAGAAGGACATGAGCATTCTCCAGGGCAGGGACCGGCAAGGCGCAGTACCGGGGCTGCCTGTCGAGTTCGTGGAGGCCTCACTCGAAGACATCAGGAAGGGCATCGTCTCTCTTGGCGGCAAGATCAACGAGCTCAGCGCTGAATACCTTGCAAAGAAATACTCGAAGGTAACGAAGGTTCACCGGAGTCCTGTCACCGATACCCAGTATCGCCTGAGTCCCGTGAAGGCCGGCGTCCTGAGCGGTGTGGCAGGCTTGTTTCTCGGCATTTTCATTGTTTTCATGGTAGAGTTTGTGGTCAATATTCGAGCGGGCAGGGGAGATTTGAGGAAAGAGCAGCAGTGATTGCCATGGAGGCCTCATGGCATCGACCACGAGCGAGCGCTGGATTAACAGTGACATAGGAGAGGACTACCCCCTTAATTTCTGGATTACATATTCCCTTTGTTATTATTGGATGAGGTGCGTGGTGAAACACCTTATTTTAATCCCTGATGGGATAAGGAGGAATTCATGGAGAGGGAAGTTCCATGCGGTTGCCACCAGGATGACGAGATCGACCTGTATGACCTGTGGCTTGTTTTGAAAAAAAGGGGGATTATCCTCCTCCTTATTATTGTGGCATGTTTAGCTGCTGGCATCGTCTAGTATCCCTGGCTCCGAAGGTATACCGGGTATCCAATACCCTCACGCTCATCCAGGGGTCTGAGTCTATCAAGCAGAGCGATATCACTGCAGCTATAGACGATCTTAACAGGCTGAAGAATCATCCTGAGGAAATGAACTCGCAATTATTGAGCATGAATGTGGATGATCTGGCAAAAATCAGGTCTATCAAGGCCTCGGAGATCAAAGGATCGAACGTTATACGGGTTGATATCGAAACGCTCGACAACAGCGCAGGTGTCGCGCTTATGGAAGCTTTGCCGGGTTACATCCAGTCAATGCCCAGTATAGCGACCAAGCTGGAAAAGAAAAAGGCTCTCACGAAAAAGAACATAGAGGATCTGAAGGCCATCATCCACAACCCCGTGAAGGACCTGAACTTGCCTTCCAACACGGTTGTACATGTGTCCTTCATGGATTTGTATACGCTGAGAGAGAAGTATAATCAATTACTTATGACGATGGAGAGTATAGAGAGTATAGAGGGAAAACCGCTGGTCTCTTTTGCCTGGAAGACTGAACCACCCTCGAAACCGTTTAAGCCAAATACAAAATTGATTGTTTCATTAAGCCTGGTAATGGGCTGCTTTCTCGGGATTTTTCTCGCATTGTTCCTGGAATGGGCAACCAATGCGCGACGTGTCAGAGGTCTTGAGTGAGGGTACGTTAGTCAAGCGATTTTTTGATTGGAACCGCGCGCTCTTCCATTCATATGCACAGACACGGCATCATCCTTTCTGGATCAATGCAATTGGCACAATCAGGCGTTTTTTAGAGAATGGCGGCAAACAACATGAATACTTCTCGCATGGAAGACCTGCAGAAATAATTTCTTCTGCAGATAGAGCCATTTCTCCTGATAATTTACAGGAAAGTAAAGATAGGCCAAGAAAAGCGCTTTCTGTATGACCAAGCAAGAGTCTCCAGAACAAATACCGGGTGAACAGCCAGCGGTAGCAAGCCCAAAGCGCCGCAAGACCTCTTTTGCCGGCGATGTGCTGAAGCTGGTTACGGGCACGACGTTTGCTCAATTTCTGGTTATACTCGCTGCACCCATACTGACCCGTCTTTATGCCCCGGATGCGTTCGGCGTGCTGGCCCTTTTCGCTTCAATCACCAGCATCCTGGGCGTGATTGCCTGCTTGCGATACGAACTCGCGATCATGCTTCCGGAAAAGGATGAAGAAGCGGCAAACCTGCTTGGCGTAAGTCTGACATTCGTCGTTATTGTTTCTCTGCTTACGGTTCCGTTGGTCTGGTGGGGAAAAGATCCTGTCATCCGTTGGTTGAACGCTCCGGGTCTTGCCTCCTATCTCTGGCTTGTGCCCGTAATGGTCTTCATCCATGGCGTTTTCCTGGCACTCAACTACTGGAATTCTCGTACGAAACACTTCGGCAGGCTGTCGATCGCCAGGGTGACAAGTTCTCTCACAACCACTACCGGCAAACTCGGAGTCGGCTTCATGGGATATGCCACCGCCGGGACCATTATCGGCGCAACGGTTGCAGGGCAGGCTGTCGCGACTTCTGTTCTGGGAGGCCAGATCTGGCGCGATGACAGGAAGATGTTTTTCAAATCAATCCGCTGGAAGGAGATGCGCAAAGGAATCGTTCGCCATAAGAAATTTCCTTTGCTGAGTTCATGGTCCGCTTTTATGAACACGACATCATCTCATTTGCCTCCTTTGATGCTCGCGATGTTTTTTTCTCCTGTGGTAGTTGGTTTTTTTGCCCTAGGACATAGGCTCCTCAGCATGCCTATGAATTTTATAGGCAGCGCAATTGCTCAGGTATTTTACCAACGCGCTTCAGCGGCGAAATACGACGGCACGTATGATTCGATCGTCCGCAATGCCTTTACGAAGCTTTTGACATTGGGCTTGTTCCCCATTCTGCTGGTCATGATTGCAGGAAAGGATCTCTTCTCCTTCTTTTTCGGCAGCCAATGGTCGGAGGCCGGCGTCTACGCTCAAATATTGGCACCGTGGATTATGTTTCAATTCATTAGTTCCCCTATTTCAACGCTCTTCAGCGTCCTGGAAATGCAGGGACAAGGATTGGTGTTTAATTCACTTCTATTGGCGACAAGAATTGCTTCTCTCATGGTGGGGGGCTTGTTAAACAGCATTCTGATAGCATTGATGTTATATTCAATTACGGGTTCAATAATGTATTTCAGTATTTGTATATTTATACTGAAAAAATCGGGGCTGAATTTATCAATGCTGGTTAAAGATATTTTTCCAATATGCATAATTGGCTTCCTTGCCTTGCTGCCAGTCGTCATTATGAAGGGCTTTAACACTCAACCGCTAATTACTGTACTAGGTGGTTTGATTTCCTTATTTTTCTATTACGTCGTTATATATGTCCGTGATAAAGATCTTCAATATCTGGTAGGAAGATTATTTGCTCAGAATTGAAGAGGAAAATGTGTGAACCACTAAAAACTTACATTATATTTTACCTAAGGTTTAGAGTCATGTTTCGTCCGATAAAGTTATTGTTGAAATCAATTTTCAGACCAATGCTTTCAGAGCAGGAATTGCAGGTAATAAAAATCATTGGATTAAAGAAGATAATCCACTACTTACTCTTCCAGCGTATCCTACGCATCAATTCTCATGTTCCTTGGCCAGTACACTGGTCATCGATAGTCAGCTGTCCTGAACGTATAGAACGCAAATACTGGCGGCCTTATCCAGGATACATGCCTGGGCAGTATATACAGGCAAACGGCATTGTATCGGAAAAAACGTGAGGCTGGGCCCTGGCGTCAAGTTGATATCGGCTAACCATGATGTACTGAATTTCGATATCCATACAAAAAATGAACCCATAGAGATAGGTGATAACTGCTGGATATCTGCAAGTGCGGTGATTCTGCCTGGTGTCAAACTCGACAACCATGTCGTGGTTGCGGCTGGGGCCGTAGTTGCAAAGAGTTTTTCCGATATTTGTTTGATCAGAGGTGTACCGGCCCGAGTAATCAAGGAGTTGGATGATTATCGATGTAATGACTGGTGAGCGATGAATTTTATTGAGAAAAACTTTTTAAAAATTCGGAAGGTGATTGCGATTGATGCAGATAGCTTTGCTATGCATGATATACCGCATGCAGGCGTCATAGTCGATGTTCTGTCACCCCATATAATAAGCGAGCAAAAGAAAGAAAAAATTATCAGCTTCCTTTCGAAATACATTGGTAGAAAGAGGGTTCTTTCCCGTTTCGAGAGAAATGATTGGAATGCACATTTTGCTGAGACAAATACAGGCGAGCTTCTTGGTTACTGTTGGACACTTTCTCCACGGTCTTCAGCAGTCTGGCATGATAAGTTCAGGATCAATCCAGATGAAGGGCTGCTGATCAATGTTTTTGTATTACCAGAACATCGTGGTCGTGGTGTGTTTCAGTTAATCATGTCTCATGCATTGAATTACTTATTCATATATGGAAAATGTCATCGTGTTTACGCAATCGTGGAGAAGAATAACAAAGTTTCTATGGCTGCATTTACGAAACTTGGCCTGCGTTGGGTAATGACAAACATCCTGGTGAAGTTCATGGGAAGAAACTTGATGTCAATATATTGGAATAGAAAAAGCCTTTCGGTGTACTGGGTATTTAGGAATGAAAAAGGTTTTAGTTTTTAACTGTCACTATAACGGGCTCAGTATTATCCAAGAGTTGGGCCGGCACAACGTGCCGGTCCTCGCTCTCGACAGTGTTCGCTCGATTGGAACGTACAGCAGCTACGCCCGTTATCATCATTGCCCTGACCCGCATGTGGAAGAGCAGGCCTTTATCGACTATCTGATGCGGTTAGGCGCTAACTTTAATGACAAGCCCGTGCTCTTCCCAACGAACGATCATTGGGCAGTGGCTGTCTCGCGTCATAAGGAAAAGCTGCTGAAATATTACGTTCCCTGTGTGGCTGACTATCCCGTCGTAAAATTGCTTGTTGAAAAACAACGTTTTTATGAATGGGCACTTTCGAGTAATTTACCGGTGCCGCGCAGTTGGCGGAATGGAGATGCAGATGAGATTCCGGAAGCAGCTTTTCCCCTGGTCGCAAAGCCCGAATACCGGCGAGTCTCCAGCAATGATCTGGAGATGGGGAGGCGTGCTAAGATTCTGGACAGGATGCGTCTGACTGTTTTGAGAAACAGGGAAGACCTGGAGAATTTTATCGCCCGCCACAGAGAATTGTTACCCTACTTCCTGTTTCAGGAATATGTCGAGGGAATGTCTGACTCCATGTACACCATCGGCGTCTATGCAGACCGCAAGCACGAGGTGATGGGACTTTTTACTGGTCGAAAGGTCCGCGGCTTCCCTCCTGATGTGGGCGACTGTGTCGTTGGTCAGGTCGAGAGCGTGCCGCCGGAACTGAAAACCCTTGTCAAACAAGTCTGCAGAGAAATCAAATATCATGGGATCGCCGAGTTTGAGTTCAAACGAGATGTAACTACCGGTCAATTTATACTGATTGAAATTAACCCGCGAAGTTGGTCATGGATCGGGATAACACCTGCCTGCGGGGTGAGTCTTCCATGGATGGCCTATGCAGACCTTACCGGCGTCGAACCTGTTGCCTATACGGAATGTAATCTGCCAACAGGAAGTGTTAAGTATGTAAAAGTATTACAAGATATGGAAAACTGTCTATACAGAAACAGATGGTCGGGTTTCCCGGACTGGCACATGTCGTTTTTTCAATGGCTGCAATCATTGAGGGCTGACAGGCTTGTATGCGCAGAATTTATGAAAGATGATTTGCGTATTGGAGTTCATGCGATTTTCTTTTTCCTGAAATCCTTCGTATGGCGGATGATGCGGCGTGGTTAACGATATTGATTTTCAGAAGCTCCTCCAAGGCCGCTATGAAGCCGAGAGTCTTCCCAGGGATTTCTCTCCGGAGCGGATTGTCCCGGATTTTGCATTCAATATCTTGAATCCTCTAGGCTTACTGTACTGGCCGGTGGCGGATGAAGATTATCTGGCCAAGGGGGGCTCCAAGCCAGTCTGGCCGGAGGGCAAGCCTTTTGCTGTCTGTCTGACCCATGACGTAGATCATGTATCGCGCTATTCGTTCCCGCAGGCTGCAAGGATGTTTGCTCGAGATTTGCCAGTATCCAGAGCTCTGCCGAAAAAAGCCCG
>Ga0208824_1000529_pt1 | contig 40845 bp, 33 predicted proteins | sample AD_JPNTR3_MetaG_FD_184447 | JGI IMG/M metagenome (GOLD analysis project Ga0208824, IMG submission 184447) | Active sludge microbial communities of municipal wastewater-treating anaerobic digesters from Japan - AD_JPNTR3_MetaG (SPAdes) (version 2) | ecosystem: Engineered > Bioreactor > Anaerobic...
CATCATTATTAATTGTGGAAAGCCCAAATAAATCAACTGATAATTTTACTCCGGTTGGTTTCAAATTCTCATTTAAATATTTAAAAAACTTTTCAAGCTGCTGACTTTTTGATAATTGACTTTCGTCAAATACCGGATAAGCCAAAGCTTCCATATCGCCATCAGACGGAAATCTAATATAATCAAAGTTTATTTCATCAACTCCCAAATTAATTGCTTGTTTAGCAACTTCGACGTTGTAATCCCAAACAAATTTGCTTGCTGGATCAACCCAAGAAATTCCTTTTCTGTCTTTCCAAATGCCACCAGTAAATTTATTTTTAACAGCAACTTCTGGTTTTTGTTTTACCAGATTCAAATCTTGAAAAACAGCAATTCTAGTTATTACATAAATATTATGCTCGTGAAATTTTTTTACTAATAAGTCAAAATCTTTAATTTTAATTTCTTCGGCATTTAAATTTTTTAGCAAATCGCTTTGAGTTTCAAAAGCGACCTTGCCGGTATAATCTTTAATATCAATTACTACTCCATTAAGTTCAGTTTCATCAATTAATTTAATAATCTCATCAATCTTTTGAGGATTACCTGCTGAATAAGAAGTTAAATAAACAGCTTTAACAACTGAGGGAGCTGGAGAAAGCCTAGGATAAACTGGTATTGGCGAAGGGCTAGGAGAAGCAGAAATAATAAACAAAATTCTGGAAGAAGTAGAATTAGAATTTTGTCCTTTTGAAAATATCGAAGAATTATTATTAAATCTCCAAACTTGCCAAATAATCAAGGATAAACAGATTATAATTCCAATTATTAAGGTTTGATTTTTAAATATTGATTTTTTCACAAAAGTATGATATAATAGTTATATGTGAGTGAAGGGAGAATTGTATTTTACAATAATCCCACCCCGATTTCTTAAATTCCAGCTGTCCTAGACAGCTGGAATTTTTTTATGCTTTCCTTAAAGCCCTACTGGAAGTTTGCCCCGATTTCAAAAAATATGTGAGCGCTGTCCAGTAGGGTTTAAAAGAAACCATTAAAAAATTATAAATGATAAAATTTCAAAAAGCAACTTTAAAATTTTGAAATCAAAATTTTTGTGATAAGATATGAAAGGCTTATTGCGGGATCGTCTAATGGTAGGACACAAGCCTTTGGAGCTTGGTATCTAGGTTCGAATCCTAGTCCCGCAGCCAGTAAAAATTAAAAAGAAATTAGAAGGTAGTACTTGTCAATCATGTCTATGTAGTAAGCACGTCAAATTTACCTTTTTGAAATTTGCAGACAGCCACCGGAAAAAATAAAACACAAAAAAAATTTAAAGTATTTTTAATAAATGGTTGTCATGGTTGTACTTAAAAACCTTTCAAATCTATCAAAACAATCATAAAAAAGTAAGGGGTTTATAAGTATCATTTTAATATATAATTAATACATAAATTTTCTAAAACAAAAAGCGCCTTAGTCTAGTCTTTAATAAAACAGAAAATTTGCTACACTAAATGTAATGAAAAGGCTACAACTAAAATTAGGCTTATTTATCTTATTTAGCTTCTTGTTTATGGTTCTGTTAGCACAGAATGTATTTTCCTGTACTCCCGCTGGACCTGATCCATGGTTTAACATCGAGCTTTCTTTTGACCAAACAACTTTACCAAGCGGCATTGAAATCGTGCAGACAGATTCTATATATGAACCATATATACTGGTTAATAAAAATTTAGAGCCATTTTACCTAGTCCGCGAAAACTTTACCGATTGGAAAACTTTCCCAAATTCCGAGCTTCCTAAAAACTACGAACCTCTTTTTAAAATTACTTCAAATCAAGTATATTTTTGGGGACAATTAAGTTCTCAAGACACTGAGGGATGGAAACCTGTTAGTGGAGTTATTAATAACTCACCTGCGAATGGGGTTAGAATTAGTGAGGATATTTATATTCTCGATGGAGAATCAAAACAAATTTATCAAGATAATCGCCCAGCGGTTGTAGATATTCCTGCTCCACAAAATTTTAAAATTCTGGGATTTTACAAAGGCAATCCAGTAGAAATTAAAGGCGTACTCTCATACTCCTTAAATGACAAATATGATCCACAAAGATTTGCAAAGGGAGTTGAAGCTTGCAATAAATGGGATCAATCGTTCAATAACCCTTTATGGAAAATTCCATCTTTCATGCTCTTAATAATAATTTTAGTAATTCTTTTGGGACTAAGTTTTCTGATCTATAAAATTATAAAGAAATTTAAAGAGTAAATTCATATATCCACCGCTAGACAGAAAAAAATCGCGCGAAAAAAACGGAGACACAGCAAGTGTAGACACAATACCTAAATAAGTAAGTCAAAAGAACAAAGCAAACTAACATAATTGAAGTTTGACATTAAATGGTCAGCCAGTAAGGAAAGTTTTAATTTCTCGTCCCTCCTGAACAAATTTTTTAATTTTTTTCAAAATTCAGCATTAGAATTTTTCTAAAACGCTATTTGACTCTCTTTTTCAACTTCAACCCAAAACTGCTTGCGCCAAAGATAATTAATAATAAAATTACCTGCCACAAAACCCTACTATTTTTGAAATCGATAATCAGTAAATAATTAGTCTTGCTCTGCTTTAGCAGTTTCTTTGCCAGCTACTGTATCTGTCTCAAATAAATGGTAATAGTGGCAGCGGTAATTTTATCTACTGGTATAAACCACTCAGTAGTTGAAGGTTCCATGGGAATTGCCTTGCCGCTTGCATCTACTACCTTAGCAATATAATGATTCTAGCTAATCTCTTTTATTTAATTTAATTTTTATATTTTTTAACAAATTAAAATATCCAAGCATTTCAAAAAACATTCTTGTTTTTACCATAAGCTGATTTAGTTTTAGTTATTGGGCTATAACTAAATTTTTCTTTTTTGCACACGTAATTTTTACTCAGCGAAATCACATTATTCCAAAATAATAGTTTGCCAATCACTCCAAGTTTTTTCTTCTGAAGTTAGTGCTTCGTCTTTCATCATCCGATATTTTAGTACCCCATGATCAAAATATAAATCTGAAAAATCGAATTCAATATCCGGATAGGCACAAAAATAAAAATAATTTTGAGGATAACTTCGCTTATCTAAAATATCTATCGATTTGGTAATACCATTAATAATATTTGCAAGAAACAATGAACAAGTATTTTCGTCTTTACTTGTGTACGCATAAAAAATGTCTGGATCTGTCGGTAATAACCCTATTTTTTCAGCCAAAAAATTCCTGCTTGCTGCACCCCAAACAGTAGTTGCTCCAATTCTAGATATCAAGTTTGCGGAACTATCCCAAATACAGATATCTGTCTGATAGTCAGATTTATTCGTATCTTCAGAATACGTTAATAATCGATCGCCTTGCCAAAATCCATCAACTGCAGTCACGCACTCTATATTTGCTGGAAGTTCATTTACCTCTTTGGTTTCAATATCAATTATTCTAAAGTGCTGCGTCCAAGTTCCTTGATTATTAACATTATTTATCAAATACAACTTTTTGCCATCTTCGGAAAATGCGTAATGAAGTACGTGAGTGTATAAAGCTTGTCTATTCCCGTCTTTGATTAAATCAATTACATAGCTAAAGCTACTGTCACATCCAAAATTATATATAGTCACACTAAATGGCGCAGGAAGAATGACTTTATTTTCACCTTCTTCGTACCAACCATCAATCATCATAACACCGTCATCAATATCATCTTGAAATCCTTCAATTTTATAAAGCTCCGAAGGTGTTCCATCTTGTTTAACTTTATAAAATTTACTAATCTTTGGATCAAAAAATTCTGGTTGACATGGTGCTGGATAGCCTTTTGCCGTATATATGAAATCTTTATCCATTTGCGGGCCATACACCTTAACCGCTTGAGAAAGCTGAATAGTTGAAATTGTTTGATCAGTAACTGTAATTGTAGGCATAACTACTGCCTGCTTTTCTGATTTTTTAGTCACCATAATTATTATTACTACTAAAAGCGCAATAATAATTGCTGGTATTAACCATTTTTTATTATTTTTCATAAATAATTATTTTAGAATTTTAAATTAAATTGATTGATTAATCCCCGTCTTAACGTTCGACCACCGTCAAGAAACTTATTGCTTAATTATTTTTTCTTTGGGGATTTTGACTGATCTCTTTTAATTTTTGCACATTTTTTAGCAAATTGAAAGATATTTTTTGTCTTGCTTGAAATATTACTTCTAAAACGATGGGACTTCTTTTTAATTTCTTTTGAATATATTGGCTTTCCGCTTTTTTAAAAAAATTCTATAAGTAAATTCTATAAGTAGCTTCTAAAAAATCTTATAATTTTATTTTAAAGATTAATTTTTAGTACTTTTAAAAATTCTTTTTCTAATTGCCTATCTAAAAACTGCAGGCAATTAATTTAAATAATTATTTTCTAGTTTTAATATTTTAATATTAAACATATTTTCTATCTCAAGCAAAGGTTTCTGTTTATATTTGTTGTTTTAAAAAATTCTAATTAAATAAAAATTTAAAGAAAAATAGAATTTAAATTTAATTTATGCTATAATTATAATAATTAAGGTCGATAATATTAATTTATCTAATTTTTAAAATAAATTAAATTAATATTTAAAACATTAATTAAATATAAGCAAATAAAAAATATGAAAAAAAATATCGTTTGGATAATAATTGGTTTAGTTGTTGTTATTGGTTTGATTGTAATTTTTACTCAAAATAAATCAAACCAACCAACAACCGAAATTAGCGAAGAAATGACCCCTTCTCCAGAAGAAATAGTAGAGACAACATCTTCTCCAGAAGAAATAGTAGAGACAACATCTTCTCCGGAAGAAATAGTAGAGACAACTCCTGAAAACTAGCAAAAACTCTAATAGAGATTGTTTTTAATAATGTTAAAGATGTAGAAATAAAAGCGAGAAGGCTAAAGATGTTGACGCACTATTAAGGCCGGTTTTGCCCAATATTTTTGATGTTGTTATAAACAACAAAACAATAAGGGAGTAAAAATGAAAGAAGGATTTGGCCCAATGTTAAGCTATGAATTTAACCACAAACTTACTGAAACAGAAAGAAATGAAATTATAAGCGGTTTGGAAAAAATCTGGTGTAAAAGTGGTTGATAAAACCGAAAAAGTTTATACTATTCAAAAAGACAACGTAATATGGGTTATTCACTTTTATTTGAATGATTACCAAAAAAATCTGGTTTGGATATAACATTATTAATACATTCAACTATAAATAGAGTTAGTTTTTTAATTTTAAAAATTCCACAAAGTTAGTTAGCTTTGTGGAATTTTTTATGGTTGAATTTTGAAAATTAAACCTTTGGCTAACAAAAATTATTTATTAATAAATTTATTAATAAGCTGATGTTTGATTATTTAAAAAATAAATTGCCTTGACTTTAATTTATTGTTGTATTATAATAAAAAATAGCACCTTAAAAAAAGAATATTATTCAGTGTTAGTTTTCCTAAGCATTATTTCTCAGAAACAATTTTTAAAATGGAAGGAAGAAAAAATGAAACGAGTAGGGTTGATAATAGGTTTGGTATTTATTGGTATGGCAACAACACTATTCCATACCAACGAATCGATTCCATCGATTACTGTGCTATCAACAAGTATTTCTGAAAAGGAAGAAGTGTCTTCCAATTCAACACCATATCCAGCAAACCCAATTTTTATTTTACCGACATGGGTAATTCCCACCCCTACTATAGTAATTCCTTATTTTACCAAAGAAGATTTCGAAAACGGAGATATGTATTTAAAAATTCCCGAAATCGAAATTGATAGTAAATTAGGAATGGCGTGTGGAAGTAATGAAAGTGACTATGACTTTTCTAAACTCGATGAACTTCCCCTTTGGATTTGTCCAAATGATGGGCCCTATCTAAGTCTTCTTGGATTACCAGGGGCAAGTGCTATTTTAGGTCACAGGCAATGGGGCCCCACTCCTAAGATTTTTGCTAAATTGGATAAAATTGAAAAGGGGGATAATATAATAGTGAGCAGTGGTTCTATTGTTCTAACTTATAAAGCTCAAGAAACTATCGAGTTAAAGCCAGAAAGTCTCTGGCAGAAAATTTCAGAGATAAACAATCAAGGTAAAGAAAATAATCAATCGTATTTAGTTCTAATCACTTGCACGCCATATGGAACAGACTGGCGGCGTTTACTTGTCATCGCTACTCTTGAAAAAGGGGAATAATAATGGAACCAAATATCTTTATTGTAATTCCTGCTCATAACGAGCAGGATGCCATTGAAAAAACAATCAATGACCTTCTAAATCAAACATTGCCAGTAAATATCGTTGTAGTAGCAGATAATTGTACAGATAAAACTGTACCAATTGTAAAAAATCTTCAAAAAGATTGTCCTGCTATTGCTCTGATAGAAACAGTTAATAACAAACACCGAAAAGCAGGAGCGATTAATCAAGTACTTCAAACTTTAGTTAATAAAAATGTAGATGCTGTTCTATTAATGGATGCGGACACAAGAATCGATTCTAAAGCAATTGAAGAAGGCTGGCAAACCTTAAGTCAAGATTCCCAATTAGCAGCCGTTTGTTCAAGGGCTGGCGTGGTGGAATATCACGGACATAATCCTTGGAAATGGCTGCTATATAAACTTCAAAAATTAGAATATGCAATGTTTGATTCTCAACGCGTAGAAACACTAGAAAGAATTAAGGTCGTTCACGGGATGGCAGCACTACATCGTTGGACAGCACTTCAACAAGTCGGATTCTACGATGAAGGAAACCTTGTTGAAGATTATGAGTTAACACTCCGCTATAAAGAAGCGGGGTGGAAAGTAACTGTTAACCTTGAAATGCAAGCCTGGACTGATATTCCCCTTTCTCTTAGGGCTTTGTGGAAACAAAGACTTCGCTGGCTTCGTGGAGGCGTAGATAGTTTACGAGAACATGGTTGGAATAAAGCTACGAAAGGAGATATTCTGAACCACTTTTTGTTCCTTGTCTTTACTGCTCTTCAAACCTACCTTTTAGTTTTGATATTTGTGATGCTAAGCGAAGGAATACCATGGAAATTAAATCCATGGTTAATAGCTGTAATCACCACTAGTTACTTAAATTCGCTCTACAGGTTAAAATATGTTAAAAATTTAAGGTGGAGCGATGTTGTAATTAGAGTTTTTCTGATCCCGGAATTAATATATTCCTGGTTTCAGACGGTAGTAATGCTATATGCGTACTGCCTCAGTTTTTCTAAGGCAAATCAAAATTGGTAAGGAAAGGAGGTGATAAAGATGTACAATCCCCCAGTTTTGCCTGCCACCGGGGGCGGGCTTGTCGGAACCGCGGGATTAGTCGCGGGCTATGTCTTAAGTAATTGGCTTATCATCGGGGTTTCAATCCTGGTTATAGCAATTACTTTCTTTTGTTTTTTGCGTCTTCGACAGGGAGAAAAAAACTTCAGAAATAAAAACTAACAACTGAATAATTGAGATAAATTAAGATCGCGATTTGCATCCTTGCAAAGCTTACTGAACTCAACAGTAAGTACCGAAAGGTTAAAGCGGTCTTTTTTCTTTTTGGGAAATTAATAAATTTATTTTATTTCCTTAGAGATTCCTATTTAAATAAATTTAAAAAATTAAATAAATTTAAAAAATATATTTGTTTAAAGATTCTTAAATTAATAACTGAAATTGTCTATTAATAATATTTAGTGCTTGATTATTTAAAAACATTTATTATAATTTTATTAAAAGAGATTAAAAATAAAATTTTTTTTGAAAATAAAAGTTATCCACAATTGCATTTTTAAAAAAACATTCTAAAATATTATTAGAAAAAATTATTCTAACAGCGCCTCGGTCGAGCGCTCACTAAGTTAATTAAATTTAAAAAACATGGCAGCTAAAAAAGCCAAGAAAACTGCAAAGAAACCAGCCAAGAAAACTGCAAAGAAACCAGCCAAGAAAGGAAGAAAGTAATTTTGCAGTACAACAAACTTAAAACCCGCTTCGGCGGGTTTTAAGTTTGAAAAAATGGCAATTTTAAACTATAATAATCCATATGAAAATAATAATTTCAGCGAATAACTTTGAAGTAACACAAAATTTAAAAAATTATATTAATAAAAAATTTTCAAAATTAGAGAAATTAGCTGATGGTTTTAATAAAAATAGCGTTTTAAAAATTGTTATTTCCAGGGAAACAAAAAGTAAGGAAGGAAATGTATTGTTCATTAAAGCTAATTTAGATTTATTATCTTTTATAATATCTAATGATGAAATTGGAGAAGATATTTACGCTATGGTTGATAAAATCCAAGAAGAATTAAATAGACAACTTAAAAAAAAGAAGGATAAGTTTACTAATAAATTTATCAAAGGAGCCAGAAAGTTTAAAGAACTTTTTAATAGACATCCTGATATTTAATTTTAAATTTTAATTAGAGTGGCAAGTAGTTTTCTAAAATTTTTTAAAAACCCTAACCAAAAGGCTTTAGATAAAATTAAGCCTTTAGTTTTGGCTATCAACCAACAAGAAAAAGGACTTACAGAATTAACTGAACAAGAAATTCTTAGAAGGAGTTTAGAGCTTAAAGAAAAAATTTTAGAACAAGGATTAAATAATGAAAATTTAATAACAGCTTTTTCATTAGTTAGGGAGGCTTCAAAAAGAACTTTGGGACAACGCCATTTCGATGTACAACTAATGGCTGGAATAGTTTTATCTCAAGGAAAACTTGCTGAAATGAAAACTGGCGAAGGAAAGACTTTAGCAGCAACCCTACCTGCTTATTACTATGCATTACTTGGCAAAGGAGTTCACATTGTAACTGTGAATGATTATTTAGCTCAAAGAGATACCATCTGGATGGGTCAAATCTATAATTTTTTGGGATTGAAGGTTGGCTGTTTAATTCATGACGGAGCTTTAATTTATGACCCGGATTATAATGATTCAAAAGAAAATCAAGAAGTTAATAATCTTGATAAATCACGCGATACCTTAGGAAGTTTTAAAATTTTTCATCAATTTTTGAAACCTATCACTAGAAAAGAAGCTTATAACTGCGATATTTTATATGCTACTAATCACGAATTTGGTTTTGATTATTTAAGAGATAATCTAGTTTATTCTAAAGAAGAAATGGTTCAAAGACCTTTATTTTATGCAATTATCGATGAAGTTGATAGCATCCTAATTGACGAAGCTCGAACCCCATTAATCATTGCTATGCCAGACGAAGATGCTACCCATCTTTATAAGGAATTTGCTGCGGTTAGTAGAAAATTTAATGAAGAGGATATAGAAATTGATTTGAAAAGAAACTCTATAATTTTAACTGAAAAAGGACTTGAAAAATTAAATAGAATTTTAAACCGCAATATTTACGAAGAAAACGATTTACCCATGATTCATCATTTAGAAGAAGCTTTAAAAGCTGAATTTTTATTTAAAAGAGATAAAAATTATGTGGTAAAGGATGGTGAAGTAATAATCGTTGATGAATTTACTGGTAGATTGTTACCTGGCAGACGATATTCAGAAGGACTTCATCAGGCAATTGAAGCTAAGGAAGGCGTAAGAGTTCAACAAGAAAACAGAACCTTGGCAACTATCACTATTCAAAACTATTTTAGAATGTATCCTACTCTTGCTGGAATGAGCGGCACCATCATTTCATCAGCTGAAGAATTCCACAAAGTTTATAATTTAGAAGCTTTGGCGATTCCAACCAATAAACCAATGATTAGAATTGATTTGCCTGATAAAATATTTTTGAATGAAAATGCAAAATTCAAAGCTGTAGTAAATGAAATTAAAAAAAGGCATGAAAAAGGCCAACCAATACTAGTTGGCACAATTTCAATTGAAAAAAATGAAATACTTTCTAATTTGTTGGATCGCGAAGGAATTCCCCACAATGTTTTAAATGCTAAAAACCATGAAAGAGAAGCGGAAATTATCGCTCAAGCAGGAAAATTGAAAGCAGTAACAGTAGCTACTAATATGGCTGGCAGAGGGGTTGATATTATTTTAGGCGGTAACCCTCCTGATGAAAAAGAATCTTCAAAAATAAAAGATTTAGGAGGTTTGTTCGTTTTAGGAACCGAAAGACATGAAGCTTTAAGAATCGACAATCAGCTTCGAGGCAGAAGTGGCAGACAAGGAGATCCTGGATCTTCCCAATTTTTTGTTTCTTTAGAAGATAATCTTTTTAAGATTTTTGGGGCGGAAAAAATCACAGCCTACATTAATAATCTTAATCCCCCAGAAGATACTTCTTTGGAAAACAAATTTTTAAGTAATATGCTTGATAGCGCTCAACGTAAAGTTGAAAACTTAAATTTTGATTTAAGAAAACATATCTTAGAATATGACGATGTCTTAAATAAACAAAGGCAATTTTTTTACGAGCAAAGAAAAAAAATTTTATTTGCTAGTAAAGATGAATTAAAACAATTAATAACTAATTTAATAAATAGCAACAGTTCAAAACTTTTAGAATTTTATGGGGATTTTGAATTGCTTAAAAAATTTTTAGGACAATTTATGGAACTGCCAACTGATTTTGATTCTCAAAAAGAAAAATCCAAAGAAGAATTAAGCTTTTATCTTAAAGATTGCTTTCTAAAAAAATTTGAAGAAAAATTTAATGAAGAAAAAGAAGATTTCAAATTGTTAATTTTAAGAGTTTATGACTTTTTCTGGATGAATCATTTAGAAGAAATGGAGGGATTAAGAGAAGCGGTCAGCTTAAGGGCTTATGGCCAAAGCGATGTTTTGGTAGAATACAAAAAAGAAAGCCATAATCTTTTCAATCAAATGAAAAGCAATATTGATTACAATTCATTTTTAGCAATTTTAAGAATTATTTAAATATAAATAAATGGAAATTAAATTAGCTAATTTTTCAGGTCCGTTGCCCTTGCTCTTAGATTTAATTGAAAAGAATAGGCTTCCAATAACCGAAGTTTCTTTGTCTTTAATTACCGAAGAGTATCTAAATATTATTCGCGATTCCGATGAAATCAATCCCTTGGAATTAGCTGATTTTTTAGTGATAGCTTCTACCTTGCTTCTTTTAAAATCAAAAACTATTTTACCTGATTTACAATTGACAACCGAAGAAGAGGAGGATATTAAAAAACTAGAAATTGCTTTAATGATTTATCAAAAATATAAAGAAAAAATAAAATTTATTAAAGAGCTTAGCTTATCAAGCAATAAACTTATTAGCAGAATTTTATGGCAAGACAGAAATGCTTATTTTTATCCGCCTTCAAATATTTCTCTTGATCAATTAAAAGATGTTTTGAAAAAAACTTTGTTAAATCTTTCAAGTTATTATAATAATTTTCAAAAAAATGAAATAACTAAAGGCGAAACAATTGAAACTAAAATCAACGAAATTCTCTTAAGGATTAAAAAATTGGATACTTTAGAATTCGAAAAACTTATTACCAAAAATAATAAAAATGAAATAATTGTTTGCTTCTTAGCTATTCTTTTTTTATTTAGGGAAAATAAAATTTATGTAGAACAAAAAGAAAAATCTAATAAAATTTATATTTCAAAAAATGAATAAAGATAAATTAAAATCAATTATCGAATCATTGCTTTTTGCTTACGGCGAAAAATTAAATTTGACAACTCTTTCACAAATTTTAGAAATTGATGAAAATGAAATTAAAGAAATAATTAAGGAATTGAAAAATGATTATCAAGATAGTTCAAGGGGAATTCAAATTGTAGAAATAGCTAACGATTATCAATTAACAACCAAGGCAGAAAACTTTCCCTATATTGAAAAACTTATCAAAAAGGATTTTAGCGAAGAACTAACTCCAGCATCTTTAGAAGTTTTAACAATTATCTTATATCGCTATCCAGTTTCTAGAGCGGAAATAGATTTTATCAGGGGGGTTAATTCTTCTTTTATTTTAAGGTCCTTGCTTTTAAGAGGATTAATTGATAAAACATATTCAAAGGAAAAAAATGCCAATCTTTATTCGCCAAGTTTTGAATTATTCAAATTATTAGGCATCAAAGATAAATTAGATCTTCCAGATTTTGAAAAATTAAACAAAAAATTAGAAGAATTAATAATTAACGAGGAATTGCCAAATTACAATGAATAAATTTAGACAACCAATATTTATAATTTTTTTACTCGGTTTGGTGATCTTTTTAAGTTTTAAAAATTCCCAGACTTTTTCTTTAAATAAAACAAATTACCCCGAAGAAACCTCAGTAGCTACGGCTGATAACTCAGCAAATTTAGAAAACAAAGTCTATCCAATTATCACTTATCTCAATTTTTTTAACAATAATCCTAAACCAAGTTCCTTACCTACTCCCACTCCTTCCCCCTTAGAACCAGATTTAAAAGCTCAAGCAGCTGTTTTAGTTGATTTATCTAATAATGATTTTATTTACAAAAAAAATATTAATGACAAAATGCTAATAGCTTCTTTAACAAAACTAATGACGGTTTTAGTAGCTTATGAAAATGTTGAAAATTTAAATCAGACATTTGTAATTCAACAAGAAGATTTAAATATTGAAAGTCACCACCCCAATTTAGCTATTGGCGATAGATTTAATTTTCAAGAAATGCTTTATATGATCTTGATTACTTCGGATAATTCTATAACCCATGCTTTGGCTAGAAGTTTAGAAGTAAATAAAATAATAAATTTTACGGATTTAATGAACCAAAAAGCTCAACAACTTGGAATGGTTAATACTTATTTCGAAGAAGAAACTGGACTTAATGATAATTATTCAACAATTACCGACTTAATAATTTTAACTAAAGAAATTTTAAATAAATATCCCCAGATTTTTTCTTATTCAGTGTATCCATCGTTAACAATTAAAAATATTGATGGCAAGGTTTTTAATCTTACAAATACCAATCCGATAATTAAAAACATCCCTTCAATTATTGGTTCCAAAACTGGTTATACTGAGAAATCTTTGGGTAATTTATTGGTGGTTTTCAAAAATCAAGATAAAATAATTCTGGCAATTGTTTTAAAATCTCCGGATAGAACAACCGATATGCTTAATTTAATTTCTTATTATTTAAGAATAACAAAATAAATGGAATTAACTTTTATTTTTTCTCAAATTTTAAGATTTTTAATAGTAGCTATTGTCTCTTTTTTTGTAGGAATAATTTTAGTCAAACCAGTTGACAAATTAATCAAAAAAATTCACGGCTTTAAACACATTGAAAAAGAAAATGCTCCCATATTTTCTCAACTTCATGCTAAAAAAGAAGGAACTCCCACAATGGCTGGAATAATTATTTGGGGAACAGTTCTAATCGTAATTTTAGTTTTCTGGTTATTTTCTTCAATCTTTGATGGTTTTTGGCAACAAATAAATTTTCTATCAAGAAAAGAAACCTATCTTCCTTTGGCAAGTTTAATAATTGCTGCCCTAATAGGGATGGTTGATGACTTAATCGGTATTTTGGGAAACAAAACAAACAAAAATAAAAAGAAAAATGGCTTATCAATGAAAGAAAGAATAGCTCTTTATTCAATAGTAGCCATAGGGGGAGCTTATTGGTTTGCTTTTAAATTAAATTGGGACGTTATTAATATTCCCTTTATTGGCAATTTGAATATTGGCATTTGGGCCTCGGCTTTAATTTTTATTTTTATAATTATTGCTACTTCTTTTTCAATGAACGAAACTAATGGTTTAGATGGTTTAGCAGAAGGAATAGCAACTATTGCTTTAATTTGTTTAGCAATTGTTTCTTTCTTAGAAGGCAGATATGATTTAGCAGTTTTTGCTGCTTCACTTATAGGGGCATTATTGGCATTTTTATGGTTTAATATTTATCCTGCCAAATTTTTTATGGGAGATACCGGCAGTATGTCTTTAGGAGTAGTGATTGGGGTAATCTCAATGCTTACTAATACCGTGTTTCTTTTGCCATTTTTTGCTTTTATTTTAGTTATTGAATCATTATCAGTAATTATCCAAACTTTTTCTAAAAAATTATTAAAGAAAAAAATTTTCATTTCAACACCCTTGCACCATCATTTTGAAGCTAAGGGCTGGCTAGAGCCGCAAATTACTATGAGATTTTGGATGATTTCCGGAATTTCTGCAATGCTTGGAATAATAATTTTTATTATTGATAGATTTATTTTAAACTAAATATCTAAAGTTATAACAATTGATAAATTTTTATCTTTATTTATTTTCAAGGCTAAATTGTAATAAGTAATAGCTTTAACATCTCTATTAATTTTTGCTTTTTTTAGAAAAAATCTGCCTTGTGCTTTATAATCAGTCAACTCTTGAAATTCAACTTTTGAAATTAATTTATTTTCTGTTTGAATATAAAATAAAGCTTCATTTAAAAAATCAACTAATAAAATTTCAATTGAATTGGAAACTATTTGAAATTCTTGCTCTTTAAAATCTTTTGTTTCTATAAAATTTCCCAAATAGTTATTTAAGGCTTCAAGAGCATTATTAAATAATTCTTCCTTGGTTCTACCAAAGATTTTAATTTTAATATCTGCAGTATGTGATAAAAATTGAAATTTTTTATTCAAATTATTAAAAATTTAGCTAAGTACTAACTAAATCTAAATATTTATTATCCTACCAAACTTAATTTATAAACCAATTGATTTTATATCTAAACTTTTACTTTATTAAATAAATAAGAACTTAATAAAACCATTATTATTCCAAAAACTGCAAGAATGCCTAAACTCAAAGACATAGGAAATTGGGTAAAGCCAATTAAACTACTCCTTAAACCATCTACTCCGTAAGTTAAAGGATCTAAATAAGCCAAAACTCTTAACCAGCATGGAAAATTACTCACCGGAAAAAAGACACCCGATAAAAGAACAATTGGGGCAATAACAAAATACATAATTAAGGAAAATCCTTGGGTATCTTCAATTATTGAAGCAATAACCACTCCCAAACCAATAAAACCAATACCAATTAAGGTCATAAAAATAATAGAAAGAATAATGCCCCAAAAACTAACAACATTTAACCCCATAAATATAGAGATAATCAAAATCAAAATGCATTGAATTAAAGTAGTGGTAACTCCACCGGCAATTCTTCCTAAAATAATTGCTATCCGACTAACTGGAGCCACCATTATTTCTTTCATAAAACCGAATTCTTTATCCCACAAAACAGAAATTCCAGCAGATATTGAAGAATAAAGCATGGTTAAACCAATAATGCCAGGAACTAAAAAATCAAGATAATTCATATTAGGAATAGAGTTAGGCAGAGTAAAACCTGAACTAAATCCAAAACCCATGGTAAAAAGAAAGAAAAAAGGGATAACTAAAGTACCAATAAGCTGACTTTTCGATCTTAGAAATCTCTTCATCTCCCTTAGCCACATTACATAAATTGTTTGCAAATCATTTGATTTCATAATTTTTCTTTTTACTATTTTTATTATTTCTATTAAATTCTTCTTTTATTTTTTTCGATTTGGCTTGCCTCTATCTCTCTAATAGTTCTTCCAGTAAAATGTAAAAAAACATCCTCTAATGTCGGTTTTCTGAGATTAATGGATTTTATTTCAAAACCAGCTTCTTTCTGATCTATCTCCATTAAAAGTGGAATTTTCTCTTCTCCGTGTTCGCAATTTAAATCAATCATTCCATCATGCTGGGTAATTTTTTTTACCCAAGAAAGCTTTTGAAAAGCTAAAAAAGCTTTTTCTGCTAAGGTAGTTTCAATTGAAATTACGTCTCCACCTAAAATATTTTTTAAATTACTTGGAGTATCTAAAGCAACAATTTTCCCAAAATCAATAATTGCAATCCTTTGGCATAAATAATCAACTTCTTCCATATAATGGGTAGTTAAAATGATGGTTGTCTGTTCTTTCTTGTTCAAACTTAAAATATAATCCCAAATACGATGTCGAGTTTGAGTATCTAATCCTAGCGTTGGTTCATCTAAAAATAAAACCTTTGGGTAGTGCATAAGACCTCGAGCAATTTCTAATCTTCTTTGCATTCCACCAGAATAATTTTCAACTATCACATCTGCTTTATCTTTTAATTCAACTATTTCCAGAACTTCTTCAATTCTTTTTTTTCTGATTTCTTCGTCTAAGCTATACAACCTTGCATGAAAATCTAAATTTTCCCTACCAGTTAAACGATTATCTAACGCTGGTTCTTGAAAAACAATGCCAATAGAATTTCTAACCTCATTCTTTTGTTTTTTGATATCAAAACCCCAAACTTTAGCTTCTCCCCGAGTAGGATCTAATAAAGTTGCTAACATTTTAATAGTTGTGGTTTTCCCTGCTCCATTTGGCCCCAACAAACCAAAAATTTCTCCTTTATTTACATTAAACGAGATACCATCTACTGCCTTTAATCCATTGAACTCCTTGCTTAAGTTTTTAGTTTCAATAGCTAACATAAAAGTAAAAAAATTTAGCCCCAATTTCTTTAACTAATTGGATACTACTGATATCTTTTTAAGACACTTTTAATATTAGCCCTATTTAAAAAAATTTTCAAGAAATAGCAAAATAATAAAAATTTTAAATTTTTTATTTATTCAAGCATCAAAAGAATCAAAAAAATAGCTAAGTGCGTCCGGAAGGATTCGAACCTTCGACCCCAGGTTTATAAGACCTGTGCTCTAGCCAACTGAGCTACGGACGCTTATTATTTTTAATCTGTTTTATTCCCTTATTATAAGAAGAAATAATTTCTTCAAACTCTTTTCGTTCGATAGTTTCATCGGTTATCAATTTCTTGGCAATTATTTCCAACAATTTTTTGTTAGAATTAATAATTTTAAAAGCGTTACTTTCTGCTTGGGTTATTAATCTTCTTATTTCTTCGTCAATTTCTTGAGCCATTTTTTCAGAATATTTTTTTTCATTAAACAGATCCCTTCCTAAAAATAAAATTTCTCCCTCTTCTGAGAAAGATACTGGCCCTATTTTTTCAGACATTCCATATTTAGTTACTAAATCTCTGGCAATTTCTGTTGCCTGTTTTAAATCATTACTAGCGCCAGTAGTAATATCTTTAAAAATTATTTTTTCAGAAACATAACCTCCCAAAGCAATGTTTAAATCATCTAAAAATTTTGCTTTAGAATAAAGATGGGTATCTTCAACTGGAAGTTTTAAAGTATAACCAGCTGCTCTTCCCCGAGAAACAATTGAAACTTTATGAATTGGGTCGGAATTAGGAGAAAAAGCAGCAACTAAAGCATGCCCAGCTTCATGATAAGCAGTAATTTCTCTTTCTTTCTGGGTTAAAATATGGCTTTTTCTTTCTGGACCCAAAACAACTTTTTCCATTGCCTCTAAAAAGTCATTTTGTTCAATTACTTTTTTGTTATTTCTAGCTGCTAAAATTGCAGCCTCATTAACTAAATTAGCTAAATCAGCACCAGAAAAACCTGGAGTTCTTTGTGAAATTTCTTCCAACTCAACATCTTGAGAAGTTTTTTTACCTCTTAAATGAATTTTCAAAATCTCTTTTCGTTCATTAATATCTGGTAAATCTAAAATAATTCGCCTATCAAATCTTCCCGGCCTTAAAAGAGCGGGGTCCAAAACATCTGGCCGATTGGTAGCTGCTATTACAATGATATTAGTATCTCTATCAAAACCATCCATTTCAACTAAAATCTGATTCAGGGTTTGTTCCCTTTCGTCATGTCCTCCCCCTAAACCTGTTCTGCGTTGCCTACCAACAGCATCTATTTCATCAATAAACACAATTGCTGGAGCAACTTTTTTAGCTGTTGAAAAAAGATCCCTAACTCGCGAAGCACCAACTCCTACAAAAAGTTCTACAAATTCTGATCCGGAAATATGAAAAAATGGGACATTAGCTTCGCCTGCTACTGCTCTAGCTAATAAAGTTTTACCAGTTCCAGGAGCTCCTACCAACAATACCCCCCTGGGAATTCTTGCTCCAATATCTAAAAATTTTTGGGGATTTTTCAAAAAATCAACTACTTCTTTTAATTCTTCTTTAGCTTCTTTACTTCCAGCAACATCATTAAAAGTCACCTTTTCTTTATTTGAAGAGAATAATCTAGCATTTGATTTTGAAAAATTTAAAGTTTGGGTTAATCCTTTTTGGGTTTGTCGAGAAATAAACCAAAATAACCCAAAAATTAAAACTAGTGGCAAAATTAGTTGAATCAAAATTACCATCCAAATAGAATTCGTAAAACTTTCATTATTAAAAGAAATTTCAATGCTTTGCAATTGTTCAGGATTAATTCCTAAATTAGTTAAAGTTTCAATTAAAGAAGAATTAGTTTCTTTTTGAGAATTATAAATTGTGCCATCTTTGGAGGTTATCTTTAGGCTATCATTAGTAACTTCAATTTTTGAAACTTCACCAACATTTATTTTAGATGCTAATTGAGATAAAGAGATATCTTTTTGTTCGGTATCCAAAGAAGAAAAAACCGAAAAAATCATTGAAATAATGGTAAAAAATGCTATCACATAAAAAATGTTTTTCAAAAGATTGTTCATAGATTAGCTATTTTACTCTTTAAAAAACAAAAATTCAAATACTCTCTATTGGTCTGACGCTTTCACAAATAATTTTCATTTCTCCATCATAATTATTAATTTTGCCATCAACTAAAATAATATTACTTTCTTGCCAAAGATTCTTTGATTTTTCTAGAACATCGGGAAAAACAACAACTTCTATTTTGTTATTAGACAAATCTTCTAATTTTGAAAAAAGCATTGATTTCCCATTTTTAGTAATTATCTTTTGACAATTTTCTATTAATCCCCCAACTCTTATTTTCTGTCCATTACTAGTATTGTTTACTTTAGAAAAAGGAGTCGACAACTTAGTTAAAATTGCCCGGTATTCATTCAAGGGATGGTCTGATAAATATAAACCCAAATATTCTTTTTCAAAATTTAATTTATCTTTTTTATTTAAGGGTTCAACTTTTGGTATTTTTAAATCCTCTAAATTACCAGCAAAAAGACCCAATTGATTAGTTTGATTATTTTTATTCAATTGATAAGCAAATTTTAAAATTTCATCTAGGCCCTGCAATAATTGATTTCTTTCGTAAAACGAGTCAAAAACCCCAGCTTTAATTAATGATTCCATTGTCTTACGATTGATAATATTTTTGGGCATTCTTTTGATGAAATTAGTTAATGAAGAATAGATCCCATTTTGTTTTCTCTCTTCTTGAATAATTTCAGCAACCATCGTACCGACTCCTTTAATAGCTGCTAAAGAAAAAATAATATCTTTTGTTTCAGGGTCAACCCCAAATTCCACAAAAGATTTATTGATATCTGGGGGGATTATCTTAATGCCCAATCTTTGGCACTCTCTAATTTCAATTGCTATCTTATCTAAATTACCAAAATGAGCTGTTAATAAAGCTGCCATAAAAGCTTGGGGATAATGAGCTTTTAAATAAGCCGTATAGTAAACTACCTTAGCATAACCCACTGCATGGCTTTTATTAAATCCATATCTGGCAAATGGCAAAAAGAGTTCCCAAATTTTTGCAGCTGTTTCTTTAGGAATGCCATTTTTTATCATTCCCTCTATTAATTTTTGTTTTTGAGAATCCAGTAATTCTTTATTCTTCTTGCCAATAGCTTTTCTCAAAACATCAGCCTCTCCCAAAGAATAACCAGCTAAATCTCTAGCTATTTGCATCATTTGCTCTTGATAAACTCCTATACCATAAGTTGGTTTAAAGATTGGTTCTAATTTAGGGTGCAAATAACTCACTTTTTCCCTGCCCCATTTTCTATTAATATAACTTGGAATAAGTTCTATTGGTCCAGGTCGATATAAAGCAATCATTGCTACAATTTCTTCAAAATTTGAAGGTTTTAATTCTTTTAAATATCTACGCATTCCAGATGATTCTACTTGAAAAACTCCGATAGTTTCCCCTTTTGATAAAAGTTCATAAACTTGTGGGTCGTCCTCGCTTAAAGAACTTAAATCGACTTCTTCATTATAAAGTTTTCGAATTATTCTTAAAGTATTTTTAATAACAGTTAAATAAGCTATTCCCAAAAGATCTATTTTCAAAAGCCCAATATCTTCTATAGAATGCATTTCATATTGAGTAGTAATAGTATTATTGCCTCTAGCAGAATATTGAAGCGGGGCATAATCAGTTAATGGTCCTGGAGCTATCACTACTCCAGCAGCATGAACTGAAGCATGTCTCACTAAACCCTCTAATCTTTTGGCATAATCTATTACTAATTTAGCGTCAGGGTTAGTTTGGTAAAGCTCTTTTAATTCCGGAGAAATTTCTAAAGCTTCATCCATTTTGGCATTAAACGGAATAAGTTTTGAAATTTTATCTCCTAGAGAATATGGAAAACCTAAAGCCCGAGCAACATCCCTAACAGCCAACCTTGCTTTCATTACCCCAAAAGTTAAAATCTGGGCAACCCTGTCTTTGCCGTATCTTTCTTCCAAATATCTAATAACCTCTTCTCGCCGATTATCCTGAATATCGGTATCAACATCTGGCATTTCCATTCTCTCTAAATTTATAAATCTTTCAAAGATTAAACCATGTTTCAAGGGATCTATTTCAGTAATACGTAAACAATAAGCTATAATTGAGCCAACAACCGAACCTCTACCGGGACCAATAACTATATCCTGATTTTTAGCCCAATTAATAAAGTCCTGAACAATGAGAAAATAATCAGTTAATTTTCTTTGGGTAATAACTTTTAATTCATAATCAAATCGTTCTTGAATTTCTTTGGTTATTTTAGAATATCTTTCATTCAAACCATCTATGGCTAATTTCTTTAAATAAGCTTCATTATTTTCTCCATTAGGAGTTTTAAAAAATGGAAAAATATTTTCTCCTAAAGTAATTTCTACTTGGCATCTTTGGGCAAGTTCGTAAGTGTTTTCAAAAGCTTTAACCAAATCTTCGTCACCTTTAATATCGTCATAAATCTTATTGGGATCTTTAATTGAAAAATCAGCATCTTTCATTGTTAACCTATCTGGATCGGAAACGTTTGAGCCAGTTTGAATAGAAAGAAAAATATCGTGAATTTCTCTATCTTGTAAATTAGGATAGTGACTATCACAAGTTAAAATAGTTTTTAAATTATATTCTTTGGCTATCTTTTTTAATTCTTCATTAACAATTTGCTGTTCTTTAATTTCTGGATGGTGTTGAAATTCTATATAAAAATCATCTTTGCCAAAAATATCTAAATATTCTTCTACTAAAGTTTTTATTTTATTTTTATTTAAAATGGCTCTGGGAATTTCGCCAGTTAAACAACCGGAGGTACCAATTAATCCTTCGCGATATTCTTTTAATAAGTTTTTATCTACTCGAGGCTTATAATAGAATCCTTCGAGATTTGCTAAGCTAATGAGCTTAAGCAAATTTTTGTAGCCAATATTATTTTTAGCAAAAACTAATAAATGAAAATAATTGGCGTCAAAATTTAGATCTTTATCATAAATTGTCCGAGGGGCTAAATACAGCTCACAGCCAATTACTGGATGGATTCCATAAGCCTTAGCTTTTTTATAAAATTCAATTGCTCCGTATAAGTTACCATGATCAGTTAAAGCCACGCTCTCCATTTCCAATTCTTTTGCTCTTAATAAAATTTCATCAATTGTTGACATTCCGTCTAATAACGAATAATGGGAGTGAAGATGAAGATGGGCAAATTTCATGGTAAAATTTAATGGTTTTAATTTAAATTAGTTTTATGAAACTACCAAATTTTAAACGAGAAAAGAAAATTTTTCAACTCTTTAATTTGCCAATTATTGCAATTGATGAAGCTGGCAGAGGCCCTTTGGCAGGACCAGTAACAGCTGGAGCAATTTTAATAAAAAATCCTTATTTTAAAGCTTTTAAACCCCCTATAAAAATCAGAGATTCGAAAAAATTATCAGCCAAACAACGCCAGATTCTTTATCTGTGGATAACCAAACAGGAAAATTTAAAATTTTCTTATGCTAGCGTTGGGCCAAAGATAATAGATAAAATAAATATCAAAAACGCAACAATGTCAGCCATGACACAAGCAATTAAAAAATTAAATGTCAAAGATTATATTTTGCTTTTAGATGGCAAAGATAAAATTAACACCCTAGATTCCCAAATAAAACAATATACTTTTATTAAGGGAGATGAAAAATTAATCTCCCTTTCTTTAGCTTCAATTGTTGCCAAAGTTAAAAGAGATAGACTAATGATTAATCTTTCAAAAAAATATCCTCAATATCTTTTTGAAAATCATAAAGGCTATGGTACTAAAGTTCATTATCAAAAAATAAAAAAATACGGAATTTCAGAAGCTCATCGAATAAGTTTTTTAAAAAATTTAAATACTAAACATTTAAATTAATGTGCCACGGAAGGGAATCGAACCCCTGACGCGAAGCTCTTCAGGCTTCCGCTCTACCACTGAGCTACCGTGGCTTATTATTATTTTAAAATTTTTTAATAAATAAATCAACAACCTAATGTACCCTGTGGAATTGCGCTCTATTCCATAGGATAGATTTACTTTTAATTGATTCCAGTTTAAAATTAAATAATTTTAAAAAATAATGAATTATTTTAATGCTTTAATTTTAGGAATAATTGAGGGCTTAACAGAATTTTTGCCAATTTCTTCTACATTTCATTTAATATTTTTTTCTAAGCTATTGAATATTCCTCAAATCGAATTTCAAAAAACGTTTGAAATTTTTATCCAAACTGGAGCTGTGTTAGCTATTGTGGCTTTATATTTTAAAACCTTAATAACTAATAAAAAACTAATAATCAATTTAATTTATTCCCTTATTCCAACTGCTATTTTGGGTTTTATTTTTTATGGATTTATTAAAAGCACCTTATTTGATTCTTATTATTTAATGATTGGCGCTTTAATTATTGTGGGCTTAATTATCTTAATTTTGGAAAAATTGATTTCTAAACAAAAAATAGCCCTAAATAAAACTCTTGATAAAATTACTCCTTATGAAGCTTTGCTTATTGGTTTGGTTCAATGCTTGGCATTTTTACCAGGAGTTTCTAGGGCTGGAGCAGTAATGATAATTATGCTTATTTTAAAATATAAGCGGCAAGATTCTGCCTTATATTCTTTTTTATTAGCAGTTCCAACAATTATTGGCGCAGGATTATTAGATCTTTATAGGACCAATTTAGCATTTAGTTCATCTCAAATAATTTCATTAATTATTGGATTTATAGGAGCTTTAGTAACAGCCCTTTTAGCTATTAAATGGTTTATTAATTATTTAGGAAAACATTCTTTGGAAATTTTTGCTTATTATCGAATAATTTTAGCAATTTTGGCTTTAATGGTATTTCAACTAATCTAAATTATTTATTTTGTTTGATCCATTTTTCTCTTTTAAAATATAAATAGCCCAAAACTATAGCTACGGCTATTATGCCAATCAGGGTCAAAATTGATTCGGTTTTATTTAATCCTTGAGCTAATTTCATAAAGGTTTCTCCCATTTCAAAACCAATAAAACCCAAAATTGAAGATCTAATAATTAATCCTAAAAAAATAAAAGGATAAAATTTATTGGGTTTTATCCTAAAAGCTCCGCAAAAAGCAGCAACTAAAGAAACCGGCACAACTGGAATTGATGAAGATATTACAATAAATAATTCATCTTTAACTCCTTTTTGAAAATCAGTTTTTAATTTTTCAATTAAATTCCAGGTTAAACCAAAATAATTGCCAAATTTATCAATAAAAGCTTTGCCCAAATAAAAAGTCAATAAAAATACCAAGCTTACACCAATTGTTGCACCAACAGAATATGGCAAAGAAACTTTCAAAAAAACATCTCTAAAAATTAAAAAAATTGTTTGGTTAGCTTTAACTAAAAAAGCTCCGCCTGCCAGGGAAATAATTGGCGAAGGAATTGGCACCAAAAGCTGTTCAATTAATCCGCCTAAAAACATAGCTTCTAAGCCGTTAGTTTGAATTAAATTTAAAATACTGTTTAAAATTTCAGTCATAGTTTTATGATACTCTTTATTTTTTATGGTTCAATAAAAATTGACTTTTAAAAATATTTTTTAAAAAATTACTAAAAAGAAAAACAGCTATTAATAATAATTAAGTATTGTTAGTAAATGTTGAAAAGTTTAAATTAATTAACTTTTACTATCTTAGCAAATTTATTAGAATTAGAAATTAAAACTTCATCGTTTTTATCAATTAAAACTTCCTCTTCTTGATTATCGCCATAAACTATTGCTGGACCCCTGGTAATTACTATTTTTATTTGGGAATTTTCTTTTAAAACTAAGTGGTCGGCTTGTTCGGTGCTGTTATTGAAAGCTAAGCCAAGTCCAACTTCAAAAAAACTGTCAGTAATGCTTCGATAATAACCAGTTGAACCATATGGAGTAGCAGCTACTATTCCATCTCCAATAATTTCTCCATAGATTTCTTTTCCATTTATTAAAACTTTATAACGAATGGCGTGCCTAGGATTAAAATTATGAATCACAATATCATTTAAAGCAAAAATTACCTTATTTTTAACTTGAGCTTTTAATTTTCTCATTTTTTCAATTTTATAGTTTCCATTTTTTATTCTTTTAAGAATTTCTTCGTTTTCTAAAGAAGAACATTTTTTACAAATTGAACTATTTCTTAAAATTATTTTTGGAACTTCAGGATATAAATATTCTGATTTGATTAAAGCTCCGTCTCCGCCAAAACTAATAACAAAATCAAAATTTTTATCAGTCACCTCAAAACCAACTCTCTTAATTAGGGGCTCAATTTTTTGTTTTTCATCTCCAAAAATAATAACTTTCATAAATTTCAAAACGATACATTATAACGCTATTTTGAAAATGGCATTGATTTTAGATCTTTACAGGATCAAATCCTGAGAATTAAATTGTTATTGTCTGAACAATCTGATCTATTAATTTATCAAGATTAAAACTCTGTCGTTCCTCTTGACATTGAATTTTTTGAGGATCGTCATAATTTTCGCAATTAGGATATTTTAAAACAAAATTTAAAGTTAAAAGCTTGTTATTTAAAGGCGTTGAATAAAAATAGATTGTGTAAATTGAACCAACCGCTCCTTCGTTTATAGCTTTTATGCAATATGTTCTATTGTTAATAATTTTATTAGTTACTATTTCAATTGAACCATCTTGTAATGAAGTTTCCGGACAATTAAATTGGTTATCTGTTATTTCAATTTTAGGAGGCCACTCCTGAGCTAAAATATAAGAAGTTGGCAAATTTTGAGGAACTTGGAAATATATTTTACTTTTATCTGTATTCTGTTGCGTTGAATTTTGCCAATTTGAGTTATCAATATAGGAAACAATAGAAACATCATTAATCAGCCATTTATCATTTGTTTTTACAACAGAGATTTCAACATTCTTTTCATTAGCTATACCGCCCTGGACCTCTTCAACGCTAGTAATTTCTATAATTTTTCCTTTTACCAAATATTGACTATCGCTAATTTTAGTAATTTCTTCGATTTCAATTCTATCTGGCCAAGGGCTAGAAGTAATTCTTCCTAAAGCTTTTGAAGGATCTGTTTTCCAGGTATCCAATAATTGGGGGGTAAGAAAACTGCTATAATTATCTTCAATTTCATCACTAACTGTCGGAGACCCCAAAGAAACATTTTTAAGGGATTTGCCAAAATCTTCAACTACAGTTCTTACTGAAGCTTCATTGGCTTGATCTTGCTGGTTTAATTTTTGGGGATTATTTAAGCTTTTCCATAAATAAAATCCTCCAACTCCAACAATTAAAACTATTAAAATTATTATTAAAGTTTTTTTCATAATTTTTAATTAATTATAAATTAATAATAAACCAAAAAACTAAAATTTTCAATTCAGTTTTCAATTATTGGATTAAAAGTTATAAGCATTTAATATTGGAAATATTCATTTGATTTTTATATAAATTAATGTTGTAATTATTTATAATATGCATTTGCATATTTTGTTCTTTAAAAAATAAAGGAGGATAAAATGATTAATATTGATCTAGTTTTTGGTCTCCATTTGTATCAACCGCCTACGCAAGACAGGTGTATTTTAGATGAGATAACCAAAGAATCATATTTGCCCATGATAGAAACTATTTTGGGTCAAGAAAAAGCATTTTTTACAGTTGACATTACAAAAAGCGCTATTGAAGAATTGGAAACTTTGGGCAGTGGCCAAAAATTTCTTGAAAAATTTAAGAAAGCTCTTGAACTGAAAAAAGTTTTCTTAGTTAATACAGCTGCCTACCATCAGATTCTTCCTCTGATAACAGAGGAAGAAATTATAAAGCAGGTAAAATTAAATGAAGTAGAATTGCTTCAACTATTCCACCAAAAGCCACAAGGAGTATTCCCTCCAGAAATGGCGCTTGATCCAAGAGTTTCCAAAGTTTTTGGGAAAATAGGGTATAAATGGACAATCACTGACGACCTCTTATTTTCCTATGTTTACGGATTGGTGCCATTTAATTGGATTCCGAAACAAAACGGAATAGCTATTTTTTTGAGATCGAATCTTTGGTCCAATAGAATTGCTTTTAATTCTATAAACGGCCAAAGCTTTATTGAAACTTTAGAAAAAGATTTAACATCTTGGTTTGGGGATCAAGATGGGTATTTAGTGATTTGGATGGATTTTGAAACTTTCGGGCATCACCGTACAGGATATATCGAAAGTTTTATAATTCCTTTCCTAGACAAAATTGATGAACAGATACATTTAGTATCTCCGGACTTTCTTTTAAATAAATATCCACAAAAAGAAATCGAAGTACCACCAGGAAGCTGGTCTACATCAATTGATGATTTTAAAAATGGAACTTATTGGCCTTTGTGGAAAAATCCTAGCAATCAATTTCACCAATTATGGTGGGAATTGGCTGATATGATTCTGGAAATAAAAAGGAATATCAAAGATGAAAAAACCTTAGAGGTTTTTGATAAAGCCCTGTACAGCTGCCAAACATGGCAGTATAGTATGGGGAATAAATTGCTGGCTATTAAGGGTATCAAATACTTTAGAGAAATTGCCTCTTTAAAAGAAGTAATTTCTCTGGATGGGAAAGCTAATCAAATCAATCAAATAATTGACAAGTTGGAAAAACTTTGTCAGTAAAATAGCGACTAAATTTAGTCGCTATTTTTATTTGCTATTCCCTGAATAAAAACCATTTGCATTATGGCAATATATATTAAAAAATTAAACTTATTTTAATGATTCTTTTTTGGAATTCCAATAGAACCATAAACTTCTTTTTCCTAATTCGAAACCAACTTTTTGGTATAGTTTAATTGCTTCTTTGTTTTCCTTTTCTGTGCCAACGAGAATCATTTTGGGGTTTAATTTTTCGAGTTCCTTTATAGCTTTTCTAAGCAAAGTCGTTCCTATTCCCTTGCCCCGAAATTCTTTTTTTACAAAAAATTCATCAATAGTTCCATATTTAAAAAATCCATATTGAATAAAATGAGCCCATATAAACCCCACTACTTCTCCTTTTTCTTCAGCTACCAAAAAGATGGGTTTTATTTTTGATTTTTCTATTGGGACCAGTAATCCTTTTTCTCTATTTTCTTTTTCTTCTACTTGATGAAGCTGGTAATATAAATCAGAAATTATTTTTTTATCTTTTTGGGTCGTTTTTCTAATTTTCATAAATTTTAATTGATAATTAATATTAGATATTCAAAAAATATCTTGCTAAAAACATTATTTGCATCCCTTCATATCCAAAAATTTAACAACTCGCAGTATTCTTTGACAATTTCAAATTTTTCTATAATTGACTTATTTTAAATAGTGGACCTGGGGAGAATCGAACTCCCGACTGTACAATGCGAATGTACTGTTATGCCACTTAACTACAGGCCCTAATTTAAAAAATTTTCAACCAAAAATTTACCAAGTTTATCAGGATTATGACGAATTAAATTTCTTTTCGTTAAATTATCGTTTTTTAATTGGGAAGTTAATTGGCCATTAATTAGGTTTGCTCCTAAAAATAATTTTTCATCATAAATAAATTTCTTAAATGCTTTGTAAATAATTGGTTTAGATTTTTCTTTTCTGAAATATTTTTGAACCAAATACTTTGGCGGTTCCTGGTTATTAAAAATAACTGCGTCTAAAATATTTTTGCCTAAATATTTTTCTATTTCGTTAGTAAAATCAAAAATTGTAAAATTATCATTTTGGCCAAATTTAGTTACTAAATTTGTAATTAAAACTTTTTTGGCTTTTGATTTCTTTAAAGCCTCATTTACTCCTTTAACTAAAAATAAAGGGATAAGACTAGTATACATATTTCCTGGACCAATAATTATTAAGTCAGCTAATAAAATTGCTTTTTGAGCTTTGGGATTAATTTCTGCTTTAGGAATAGTATAATATTTTTTAATTCCTATTGGCTGAATAATTTCACTGGGGGTAATGTTTCTCTCTCCTATTAATTTTGCTCCATTTTTTAAAACCATTACTAATTTAATATTTTTTAAAGTAATTGGAATAACTTCGCCAGAAATATTAATAATTTTACCAAGCTGGTCAATTGCTTTATCTAAGGAACCACTTACTTTTTCTAAGGCTGATAAAAAAATATTGCCAAAACTATGTCCCTTTAAGCTACCTTTTTCGAAGCGGTAATTCATTAGTTTTCTTATTAAAATAGGAGATTCAGATAAAGCAACTAAACACTGCCTGATATCGCCTGGAGGCAAAACCCCTAATTCATCTCTCAAAACTCCTGAAGAACCGCCGTCATCAGTCATTGCTACAATTGCTTGTAAATAAAGATTTTGATATTTTCTTAAAGCAGTTAAAACAGTATAAGTTCCAGTTCCTCCGCCCATTACTACCACTTTTTTAAGTTTTTTTGCCATTATTTAAATATTTTAACATTATTTTATCATTGATTTAATAAAACTACTCAACGGTTACTGATTTTGCTAAATTTCTTGGCCGATCAATATCTTTTTTTAAAAATTTAGCGCAGTAATAAGCAAATAAATGAAGCGGAGCAATTAATAAAATTGGTTGAAGAATCTCTAAGGTTTTTGGAACATAAATAACTTCCTCAACTTTTTTAGCCAAATTCTTATTACCAATAGTCGTTAAAGCTATTATTTTACCATTTCTAGCTTTGATTTCTTCTAAATTAGAAATAATTTTTTCGTAAAGACTGTCTTCGGGAGCAATAACTACTATTGGAAAGTTTTTATCAATTAAAGCTATTGGTCCATGTTTCATTTCCCCAGCTGGATAACCTTCGGCGTGAATATAAGAGATTTCTTTTAATTTCAAAGCTCCTTCCAAAGCTATAGGGTAATTAAATTTTCTTCCAAGATATAAAAAATTTTTATAGTGATTATATTTTTTAGCAAGGCTTTTAATTTTCTGCTCTTGAGAATAAGAAAAAATTTTATTTAAATAGTCTGGGGTTTTAGCTAATTCTTTTAAATAATTTTTTAATTCTTTTTGAGAAATTTTTTTATTTTCTTTTGCTAAATAAAGAGTGGTTAAAACTAGGGCTACCAATTGAGAAGAAAAAGCTTTAGTTGAAGCAACTGCATATTCTGGACCAGCATAAGTATAAATTCCAAAATCAACAAGACGACTAATAGCTGAGCCAACCACATTAACAATTCCCATTGTCAAAACTTTATTTTTCTTAGCTATTTTTAAAACTTCTAGAGTATCAGCTGTTTCTCCAGATTGACTAATGGCTATAATTAAAGTATTTTGATGATAAATAAATTTTTTATACCGTAGCTCAGAAGCAACTAAAGCTTCGGTTTCAATGCCGCTAAGATCTTCAATCAAATATTTGCCAAAAAGAGCCGCATAATAAGCGCTACCACAACCAGTAATAATAATTTTATTAATACTTCTTAAATTGTTTTTATGTGTTTCAAGCCCCGCAATTTTTATTTGCCCTTTTAATGGGAAAATCCTGCCTCGCAAAGTATTTTTAATTGCTTGGGACTCTTCTTTTATTTCTTTTAACATAAAGTGCTCATAGCTATTTTTAGTTTTTCCAAAAATTTCAGGTTTTAAATCGACCAAAGATTTATTAACTTTTTGATTGTTTTTAAAATTAAGAATTTTAAAAACAGAATTATTGATTTCAACCATTTCGCCATCGTCTAAATAAACAACTTTATTAATATTTTTATTCATAGCTAAGATATCAGAAGCTAAAACAAAACCGTCTTTAGAAATTCCTAAAATTAAAGGACTAGAAAATTTTGCTCCAATTAATTTATCGGGTTCATTTCTATTAAAAATAACCAAAGCAAAACTGCCATTTAAAAACTTTAAAGATTGGCTAACGGCTTTTTGATAATTTTTTTCTTTTTTAAGATTTTCTTCTATTAGATGGGGAATAACCTCGGTATCAGTTTGGGAAATAAATTTATGGCCGCGAGTTATCAAAAATTTTTTAAGTTCTTCAAAGTTTTCAATAATACCGTTGTGAACTACAAAAATATTTTTTGAGCAATCGAATTGAGGATGGGCATTTTTTATTGAAGTTCTTCCGTGAGTTGCCCAACGAGTATGTCCTAACGCTAAATTATAATAACTATCAGTAATTTGAGATTTAAAAACTTTAATTCTTGAGGTACTTTTTTTAAAATACAATAAGTTATTAGATTTATTGTAGGCTAAAACTCCTAATGAATCGTAGCCGCGATATTCCATTTTTTCTAAACCTTTAACTACTATAGGCAAAGCTGATTTTTTACCAATATAACCAATTATGCCGCACATAGCTCTTAACTATTAATAACAAAATTTATAATTTTATCTTTAATAAAGATAATTTTTTTAATTGTTTTATTTTCAAGCCATTTTTTAACTTCTTTTAGTTCTTGCGCTTTTTTAATAATTTTTTCTTGGGCTAAAGACTTAGAAATTGTTAAAGTAGCCCGTAATTTACCATTAACTTGAATGGCGTAATTAGCTTCAGTTTCTTTAACTAATTTAGCGTCAAACTTAGGCCACACCTGATTATCAATTGATTTTTTAGGATTTAAAATCTGAAAAAGTTCAGATGAAATATGGGGCGCAAAAGGATAAAGCAAAATAAGATAAGCCTTCATAAGTTCCTTAAAGTCTTTTTTAGAAATTTTTAAAGCATTAATCGTTAATTCATTTTCCAGTTCCATTAAAGCTGAAATTGCAGTATTAAATTTTAAATTATTAGTATCTTCGGTTACTTTTTTAATCGTTTTGTGAAGATTTATTTTAAGATTTTTAAAAATGTCTTTATCTGAAACTTTGCTAAATGAATTTTTAGTCAAATTAACTATAACTAAATTCCAAACTCGATTTAAAAACCTATGAACTCCAATAATGCTTTTAGTATCCCAAGGTTTAACTGCTTCTAATGGCCCTAAAAACATTTCATAAATCCTTAAAGTATCTGCTCCATATTGTTTAATAATTTCATCAGGGTTGATTACGTTACCTTTTGATTTAGACATTTTTTCGTTATCCGAACCTAAAATTAATCCTTGATTTACTAATCTTTCAAATGGTTCTAGGCTAGAAACCAATCCCAAATCGTACAAAAACTTATGCCAAAAACGGGCATAAATTAAATGTCTGGTAGCGTGTTCTACTCCCCCGACATATAAATCAACTGGCACCCAATAATCAATAACCTTTTTGTTCCAACCTTTATTAAAATCTTTAACCTTTAAATTTTTGCCTAAAGCATAACCTAAATAATACCAAGAAGAACCAGCCCACTGAGGCATAGTATCGGTTTCTCTAATAGCTGGATTTGAACATTTAGGACAAGTAGTTTCAACCCAATTTTCAATTTCAGCTAAAGGTGATTTACCAGTGGTAGTTTGCTTGTAATATTTTACCTTTGGCAAGGTTAAGGGAAGTTTGTTGATTTTTAGAGCAATCCAGCCCGGATTTAAAATTTCTCCTTTGGAATAAGTATATTTTCCAATCTTATATTGGACATCATTTTTAGAAAACTTTTCATCGATTTTCAAATTAGCATTTTCAATCAATTGCTTGCAATGCGGACAAAAAACCAAAGGAATTGGTTCTCCCCAAAATCTTTGGCGAGCAAAAACCCAATCTTTTATTTTATAATTTACTTTTTTATTAGCCCCTACAAAATTAGCAATTTTATCTTTAGCGATAGTTGATTTTAGCCTGTCAAAAGGGCCAGAATTTATTAAAATTCCCTCTCCTATATAGGGTTCTTCCAAATTGTGATTTTGGCCATCAGGGGAAATAACTTCTCTTATTTCTAAATCAAATTTTTTAGCAAATTTAAAATCTCGTTCATCATGAGCTGGCACAGCCATAATTGCTCCAGTGGCATAATTCATTAAAACGTATTCAGAAATCCAAATCGGAATCCTCTCGTTATTACTAGGATTAACTCCAAAACTTCCAGTAAAAACTCCCGTGATTTCTTTTTCTTTGGTTCTTAATAGCTCTGGTTTATTAATAACTTGGTTAACATAATTTTCAACCTTAGATTTATTGGAAATAGCTGTAATTTTAGAAACCAAAGGATGTTCTGGGGCTAACACTAAATAAGTCGCCCCAAAAATTGTATCGATTCTAGTTGTAAAAACATTAACTTCTAGATTAGTTTCTTTATCGTTTTGGTTTAAAGAATCTTGTTGGGGAGTAATAATTTTAAATTTAACTTCATAACCAGTTGACTTACCAATCCAATCTTTTTGCATTTCAACAACATTTTGTGGCCAATTTAAATATTTTAAATCATTTAATAATCTTTCAGCATATTGAGTAATTTTAATAGACCACTGTTCTAAGGGTTTTCTTTCAATCTCGGATCCGCATCTTTCGCATTTACCATTTTCCAAGTCTTCTTCTGCTAAAGAAGTTTTACACGATGGACACCAGTTAATGAAGGCCTGCTGCCTAAAAACCAAACCTTTTTCAAACATCTTTAAAAACATCCATTGGGTCCATTTATAATAAAAGGGGTCAGTTGTTGAAAATTCTCTAGTCCAATCATAAGAAAATCCTAAAGATTGCATTTGGCTTTTAAATTTTTTAACGCTTTTTTTAGTAATAATTTCAGGATGAGTTTTAGTTTTAAGGGCATAATTTTCAGTTGGCAAGCCAAAAGCATCCCAACCCATTGGATGAAGAACATTGAAATTATTCAATCTTAAAAATCTAGAATAAATATCAGTAGCGGTATAACCTTCAACATGACCAACATGTAGACCTTCACCAGAAGGATAAGGAAACATATCCAAAACATAATGTTTCTTCTTTTTTGAAAAATCGGTTCCCTGCCATAATTTAAAATTATTTTGAGACCAGATTTTTTGCCATTTTTTTTCTATTCTTGAAAAATCATATTTTTTAGTCATAATCAAGCTTATTATCCTTTATTAATTTCTTTATTTTTTTAATTATTGTAGCACTCTCTAAATCACTTTCAAAACCAGAAGCATTATAATGCCCTCCGCCATTAAAATAAGAAGCAATTTTATTCAAGTCAACTCCGTTTAAGTAAGATAAGCCTCTTAAACTTCCTTTCCATTTTTGAGAATCAAGCTTTCTTAATACCAAAGAAATCTGAACATCTTTAATTTCTAACAAAAAATCTGATAATTTGGAATGCATAAATAATAACAATTTTTCGTTTATCCCATGGGGTTCTTCTTTAATAACACAGTAAGCAAAAGAAAGCTTTTTATCAATTTTTACTAATTTAAGATATTTTTTAAGGTATTTGGCAAAAAGCTTGAGTTGTTCTAAATTTTGCCAATTATTTTCAAAACTTTTTATTTTAGAAAGCATTCCTGGCTCTATTAAAAGATCGCCAACCTTTTCAAAAAGATTTTTATTAACTCTTTCATAAATAAAACCGCCGGTATCATAATAAATTCCAGTTAATAATGCCAAACTCGCTTCTTTGGTAATTAGCCAATTCATAGATTTTGCTAAATCATAAATTATTTCAGAAGTTGAAGATTTAGTAGTATCAATTAGCAATAAATCTCCTTTTTGAGTTTGCAAAAAATGATGGTCAATAGTTATTAAAAAAATATTTTTATCTTTCAAAATTTTTAAAGCTTTTTTATCTAATCTATAAAATTGGCCATAATCCAAAAGAATCGCTAAATCATAATTCTGATATAATTGATTATTTATCAAGTTTTTAAAAAAATCCCATGGATATTCTTCAAAAGAAGAAACTATAGAAACCTTTTTGCCTAATTTTTTTAAAATTAGATAAAGGCCAACCGAAGAACCAACAGCGTCAAAATCAGGATTAATATGAGAAGCTATTAAAATAGTTTTGGCTTTAACTATTTTTTTGCCAATAGATTTTAAAGAAGTCTTGGGCATTGTTAAATTAAAATAAATAATATTTTAAATTCTAATAGCAAAAGCTTTAAAAATCAATTAAATAAAGCTATTAAATTTTAAAAAGTTTAATAACATTAGCGTCAATTTTTGAAACAAATTCATTGTAATCTATATTTTTAAGAACTGCTGCCTTTTGATAAACTTTTTCAACGTCTAAGGGAGTATTATTTCTAATAAATGGCGAATCAGTTTCTAAAAAAATTCTATCCAAAGGAACGTATTTTACAACGTCGTTATAATCATCAGTTAAGGTAATAACCGTTGAAAAAGATAAATAAACCCCTAAATCTAAAAATTTTCTAGCTTCCACCTTAGAACCAGTAAAAAAATGCATTACTACACTATTTTGATTGCTATTTTTTAAAATTTCAAAAACTTCGCTGAACGATTCTCGGCTATGAACTACTAAGGGTTTTTTAATTTCTGAAGATAACTCAATTTGTTTCAAAAATAATTCTTTTTGAAGATTTTTTGATAATTTGCTGGTAAGTTTATAAAAATCTAAACCACATTCTCCAAGTGCCACAATTTTATCTTGATTTCTAACTACTAAATTCTTAAATTTCTCGAAATCTCCTAAATCATTTAATTCGGTTGGATGAATTCCTAAAGAAACAAAAATTAAAGATGATAGTTGAGAAATTTCCAAAGTTTTTAGAGTGTCTTTTAAATTAGTGCCAATAGTTATAACTTTTAAATTTTTAGCCTCTAATTGGCTGATAATTTCCTTTCTTTTATTATCTTTAAAATACTGTAAATGACAATGAGAATCGATCATCTAATAAGATTTTTATTAATTAAAACTAATCTTTTCTAGGAAATAATTGAGAGAAAGAATTGATTTGAATTTTTCTATTTTGATAATCAGTTATTGGAATATTTGTTAAATTAAAAAACGATAAAATTTTATGACTGGTTTCTGGAATAAATGGAAAAATAAGCTGACTAATATTTGCTAATAAAAAAACCAAAGAAGAAATATAATTTTCAAAATCAATGCTTTTTATATCAGAATTTAAAAATTCCCAAGGTTTTTTAGCATTCAAATAATTATCCCCTTCTTTAATCAAGGAATTTATTAAGTCCAGAGCTTCATTAAACTTATAGTCTTTCATTAATCTATGAAATTCTTGCTTATTCTGATTAATTTTTTCCTCAAAATCATTAGTTCTAAAATAAATTTCATTTTTATAAAGAGAAACCAGTCTCACTACCCTTGAAGTTAAATTTCCTAAACCATTTGCTAAATCTCCATTATAACGAGCTCGAAATTTTTCCGGAGTATAGTCTAAATCATCAAATGGGCTGGATTCTTTAAGTAAAAAATATCTTAAAGAATCTGCACTAAATTCTTGCACAATCTTAAACGGATCTATTGTCTCGCCCTGAGATTTTGATATTTTTTCACCATTAATCGTTATAAATCCATGGATAAAAATTGTTTTGGGTAAAGGCAAACCAATAGATAATAAAATTGCCGGCCAAATAATGGCATGAAATTTAGAAACATCTTTTCCTAAAACTTGGACATCTGGCGGCCAAAATCTCTGAAAATTTGCTCCAGCTGATAAGAAATCAACCCCTGACAAATAATTAGTTAAAGCATCCGCCCAAACATAAATAATCTGACTGGAATCATCTGGAACCGGAATCCCCCATTTTAGTTTTTCAATTGGTCTTGAAAAACTAATATCTTTTAAACCTTGGCTAATAAAAGAAATAACTTCGTTTTTCCTAAATTCTGGCAAAATTTTAATTTCTCCATTGCTAATAATTTCCAAAAGTTCGCTTTGAAATTTAGAAAGTTTAAAGATATAATTTTCTTCTTGGGTTTCAATTGTTGGAATCTTGTGGATTAAACAATTGTAATTTTCATCCATTTCCTTGTCAGTTAGAAATGCTTCACAACGTGAACAATATCTTCCCTTGTAAATCCCCTTATAAATATCGCCTTTATCTTTTAAGATTCTCCAGATTTTTTGAACCGTTGGCCAGTGTCTTTGTTTATCTGAGGTTCTTATAAAATCAGAGTTAGAAATATTTAAAATATTGGTAAGTTCTTGAAATTTTCTAGAATTTGAATCAACCAACTTTTCAACCGGTATCCCAAGAAATTTGGCAGTTTCCACCATCTTGAAACCATGTTCATCGCTACCGGTTAAAAAGAAAACGTCCTTGTTAAGTTGCCGATTATAACGAGCAATAACATCTGCCTGGATAATTTCTAAGGCAAAACCAATGTGGGGAGCGGCGTTAACATAAGGAATAGTAGTGGTAATATAAAATTTATTTGACATAATTAATAGTTTAGCTAATTATAATAACTAAAAAATAAAATTCAATCTTTTGCTTTGGTTTTTTAAAAGCTTATGATAAAATAATTTTAATAAGCGGGATTCGTACAGTGGTAGTACATCGCCTTGCCAAGGCGAAGGCGCGAGTTCGATTCTCGTATCCCGCTCCAATATTTATGAAAAAATCAGTTATTTTATTAATCTTAGATGGTTTAGGGATTAGTAAAAAACCCCAGGGAAACCCATTATTAGAAACTAAAACCCCAACTTTTGATTGGTCCAAAGAAAACTTTCCTTATTTTTCATTGCAGGCTTCGGGAATAGCTGTTGGTTTACCATGGGGAGATACCGGTTCAAGCGAAGTTGGACATTTAGCATTGGGGACTGGCAGAATCATTTATCAAAACTATCCCAAAATAAGTTTAGCAATTGAAAATAATACTTTTTTTCAAAAACCAGAATTTCAGGAATTATTTAATCATTTAAAAAAATATAACAGCAAACTTCATTTAATAGGATTAGCTTCTTCATCCAATACCCATTCTTCTTTGGAGCACTTAGACGCTTTGCTAAAACTTTGTAAATCTTATAACTTCACAAATGTTTATCTTCATTTAATTACTGATGGAATTGAAACCTTGCCCCAACAAGCTAAGGAAATTATTCCCCAAATAGAAAAAATGCTAAAAAATTATGAATTGGGAAAAATTGGCAGCATCTCAGGCAGATATTATTCAATGGATGTTAATCAATTTTGGGACAGAACTCAAAAAACTTACGAAACTCTAACAACATTAAGCAAAACTTCAACAATTGACGAGGTTTTAAACCAAAATTATAAATTAAATTTATCAGATGAATTTATCAAACCAACTCTGATTGATAATAATGGTTTAATTAATGATAATGATGCTTTATTGTTTTTTAATTTTAGAGAAGACGGTTTAAGACAATTACTTTTACCATTTGCTGATAAAAATTTTATCTTTTTTAAAACCGAGCAGTTTTCTAACTTATTCATTTTGACCTTTACTGAATATGAAAAAAATTTACCAGTTAAAGTTTTATTTCCCTTTGAAAAAATTAATAATTCTTTAAGCGAATATCTAGCAATAAATAACAGAAGACAACTTAAAATTTCTGAATCTTTAAAAGAAAGTTTAATAACTTATTATTTCAACGGTTTAAAAGCTAAAGCTTTCCAAAACGAATATCGAATAATCGTTCCTTCTCTTAATTTAGAATTTAAGGATAATTATAAACTTCAAAGCGAAGAAATAACTTCTAGGTTAATTCAGGCTTTAGAAGAAAATATTTATGATTTTATTTTAGTAAATATTGCTAATTTAGATTTAGCCGGCCATCAAACTAATTTCGAATTGGCTAAACAAACGATCAGTTATGTTGATAGCTTAATTAATAGAATTGCAAAATCAACCTTAGAATTAGATGCTTCGCTAATTATCACTTCAGATCATGGAAATATCGAAGAAATGTTTGATTATTCAAGGGGCACTTATGATACCAATCACAACAGTAATCCCGTTCCTTTCTTCTTAATTGATAAAAAATTTTATAGAAAAAGAACTAGCGAAGAAATAGTTTTAGCTGAAAAACAGGCTACTGGGAACCTAATAGACGTTTCTCCAACCATTTTAGAAATTTTAAATCTAAAAATCCCTGCTGAAATGACTGGTCAAAGTCTTCTAAAATTTTGTAAATAGCATGATAAACATTGAAGCCTATATTTTAAATTATAAAGATATCAAAGATCTCGATAGAAAATATATCTTATTAACCAAAGAATTTGGCAAAATTGAAGCTATTTGTAAAAGCGTTTTAAAGCCAAATTCCAAATTAGTAGGACATTTAGAGCCAATTAATTTTTCTTGGTTAGAAATAATAGAAACCAAAAACGGCTGGCAAATTATTAAGGCTTTAGAAAATAACAGTTTTTTTAATCTAAGAAGTAATTTAGAAGCCTTTAAAATTACCCTGTCTTTAGCTCAATTTTTAGATGAATTCGTTTATGGTTTAGATATTGAAATATTTAATCTATGGCAGAATTTTTTGAATAAAATCAATCTCTATTCTTTAGAAAAAGAGGTTAATTTTAATTTTCTAAAGGCTCAATTCATTTTAAAGTCTTTAAAAATTTTAGGATTTATGCCCGAATTAAATTGCGCTAATTGTGGAAAAAAAATAGTCGGCAATGCTTTTCTTTTTGAAAATCAATTTTTCTGCCAAACATGTTCTTTAAATAAAATTACTGAAAAATATATCAGCAAAAAAACTCTAGGAATTATTTCTATGATACTAAATAATTTATGGTTTAAAAATAGTTCCCAAAGTAAAGAAGTCATTGAAATAACTAACTATTTAGAGAAAAAAGCTTTCCAATTTATGTTATAATTTATTATGATTCAAAAAATTCCAACTTCTTGGGAAAAAGAAAAACCTCAACCAACAAACAAATTTAAGACTGGGATTCAAAAACCAGATATCTCTTTTAAAATTTCAGAAGGTTCAAAAAAATGGTTAATTTACGTTGGAATAATTTTAGGTGCTTTACTTTTGGTTTTTGGTGTTTTTTATTTTATTTTTAATGAACCCCAAAAAGATTCAGTAGAGATTAAAGCAAACCTCCCCCAAATAGTTGAGCTTGGGAAAATATATGAAATACCAATAACCATTGTCAATCAAAACTCTCAGAATGAATTGAAAGATGTTTATTTAAACTTAAAAGTAGACGAAGGAGTAGAGATAGCTAATAATGATTTAACTTCTGTTTTAAAAAGTGTTTCTAGCATTCCGGCTAATTCATCAACAACCCAAATTTTTAAAGTAAAGTTCTGGGGAAGAGAAAACGAAAAAAGAAAAATTGAAATTTCCGCAAGATATACTCAAGGTAATTTTGATACTCGCTTTGAAAAAATTTTAACTCTTGAAACTACCCTTGGACAAATTCCTTTTGATTTTCAAATAAATATTACTGATGAAATATTGAGCGACCAAAGTTTTAATTTTCAAATTTTAGTAAAAAATAAATCAGATCAAGATTTTCAACAACTTTTCTTTAATTTAGTACCAGTTGGAGGAATGGAAATAATTTCAAGCGAACCCCAAATGGAAAATTTCAAAATATCTTTGCCTTTAAAGGGATTGGAGGAAAAGAACATAGAAATTCAAGCAAAAATTAAGGGACAAGGAGGGGAAGGAAAAAAAATAATTGCTAATCTAATTATCCCCGTAAGAGGAAATGAAATAATAGTTTTCCAAAGAGAAAGAAATATTAGCTTAATTAAAAAACCTTTGGATTTACAAATTTTTACTGACAATCAAAATTTAGATCTTAATCAAAGAGTAAACTACACCATATCTTATAGCAACAATTCGCAATTAACTCTAAGATCAATAATAATAACAGCCGATGTTTCTGATCCATGGTTTGATTTAAGCACTTTAACTATAGAAAATGGAGGATATCTAACGCCGGCTAATAAAATAATTTGGAATGCAGGAAAAAATAAAGATTTAGCTCAAGCAGATATAAACGAAAAAGGAAGTGTTAGTTTTTCTGTAAAAATAAAAAAAGATTTTAATAATCAAAAAAATAATATAGTTAAAGTTATATCCTCAATTGATTCAACTGAAATAGTCCCCAATTTAACTGGAAAAATTTATAATGAGGCAAGTTTAGAAAATAAAATTAGAGGAAAATTAACGATTACCCCAAGCATTTATTTCAAAGATCCCAATAATTTATTTCAAAATTCAGGAAATTATCCCCCAAAAGTAAATCAATTAAATCAATATAGTCTTTATTTAGATATCGAAGCTTCGGGAAATGATTTTAAAAATATTAACCTTAAAACAGTTCTTCCGGGAAATGTAATTTTTGCTGGACAAATTAAAGGAGATACTAAAGATGTAAATTTAGTCTATAATCCTAGAACAAATGAATTAGAAATTACCATTCCAGAAGTTGCTGCTTTTTCTAAAAAAACCTTGGTTTTTCAAATCGAATTTACTCCCTCTCAAGATATGATAGGAAAACCA
>Ga0208824_1000535_pt1 | contig 40372 bp, 51 predicted proteins | sample AD_JPNTR3_MetaG_FD_184447 | JGI IMG/M metagenome (GOLD analysis project Ga0208824, IMG submission 184447) | Active sludge microbial communities of municipal wastewater-treating anaerobic digesters from Japan - AD_JPNTR3_MetaG (SPAdes) (version 2) | ecosystem: Engineered > Bioreactor > Anaerobic...
CGAGAGGATGCAGGTATGGGCCTCGCATGCAGACGAGGTCTCGGTGGTGCCGGAGGGGTTTCTCCGGGTTGCAAGATCGGCCATCTGCGATGTGGAGGCTATGGTCTCTCCAGAAGAACGCCTCTACGGGATCCAGTGGCACCCGGAAGTCAGCCATACTTTTAACGGCCGACTTTTATTCGAGAATTTTGATAGGATATGCTCGGAGTAGATGAGATCGCAGAACGACTCGGGTCGATAGGCTTCTGCTGCAGAGAGTGTGGCAGGTGTTGCCGGAGGGTCGGGGAAGACTCAAACCTTGTGCTGGTGGGCGCCGCTGAACTTCGTGAGATCATGGCTGCTACCGGGATGAAGAGGGAAGAGATTGTTGAGCCCTACCCGGAGTTTATCAGAGCAGGAAACGGTGGTGAGTACACCCTGGCCTGGTGCCTTCGGCGAACGCTCGATGCGTGTATCTTCCTCAAGGATGGCCGGTGCTCGATCTATGAGCATCGGCCCTGGATCTGCCGCACCTACCCTTTCATGCTGGTCGATGATGACCTGATGGTCTCGGAATGCCCGGGTCTCGGCGCTTCCATATCCCCCAGCGCTGCACGCGATGCTGCTGCCGATCTCTGCAGGCGCCAGGCCGCGGAGGCCGAGGAGGAGGCAGAGATCCGCGAAATCTTTCTGGAGGCGGAGATTCCACCGGGAAAGAGGGTCGTGATCGATAGTGAGGGCATGAAGGTGCTCGATGGCTGAGATCCGTCTCGTCGGGACGGCGCACGTCTCGCAGAAGAGTGTCGAGGAGGTAAGATCGGCCATAGAGGAGTTCCAGCCCGATATCGTGGGTGTCGAACTCGATCGGGGCAGGTTCATCTCACTCACCGAGGAGACGGCCGAACCCTCGGTGACGGAGATCCTGAAGAGCGGGAACTTCGGCCAGATCCTGCTACAGTGGATACTCACATACATCCAGCAGCGTATCGGCGCTGAGACAGGGGTTAAACCGGGTTCCGAGATGCTTGCCGCCATTGAGGAGGCGCGCGCACACCAGAAACCCGTGGCTTTCATAGACCGCGATATCCGGATCACGCTCTCCCGATTCTGGGGTCTGATGGGGATCCGGGAGAAGATCAGGCTCATATGGGCGCTCCTCTACTCGCTTGTGAGCGTCGATACGCAGGAGATTGAGATAGACGAACTCACGGATCAGGATGTGGTGAGCGTCGCGATGGAGGAGTTCCGGAAGTTCTCCCCGCGGGGCGCTCAGGCACTGATCGATGAACGGGACGCCTACCTTGCCCACCAGATCCTGATGCTTGCCAGGCGCTACGACCGTGTTCTGGCGGTCATCGGTGCCGGGCACATCAAGGGGGTGCAGCGCTACCTCGACGCCCCGGAGACGCTGCCGCTGTTATCTGACCTGACCGCCGAAGTGAAGAAAGGACTGCCGTGGGCAAAGATCCTGGGAGCGGGTGTCACCATCCTCTTTCTTCTCCTGATCGCCGCGATAGCCTTCTCGGGGGTTGGACTGGATGTCCTGCTGACCGCCATCATATACTGGATACTGATCAACGGTCTCCTGAGCGCCGCATTCACGTTTATAGCCGGCGGGCACCCACTCTCGGCCGCCACGGCGTTTGCCGTCTCCTGGATGACCTCGCTCAACCCGCTGCTTGCGGCGGGATGGTTTGCGGCTATCGTCGAGGCGAAGATAAGGAAACCCGCCTCCGGGGAGATCAGGCAGATAATGGAGGCCGAGACCTTCTCCGAGATGCGGCGGATCCCGCTATTCCGGGTGGTGCTGGTTGCGGCTCTGGCGAACGTCGGGAGTTCGATCGGGACTTTCGCCTACTTCATCTTCATCTTCCCGGTCCTCGGGATCGACCCCGCCATGGTCATCGGGGATGGGTTCTCGAATATGCTTCAGGCGATAGCGGGTCTCCTCTAGGACCCGCACCTGCCGCGGGTGCGCGGCATCCAATCCTGTTCCCCAAGGTATTTAGACGTGGAATACCCACAATCGTTGTATGAGCTCGATTGGTGGAGCGGTTAACCTCGCTGTCACGGTGATCCGGAGCAGACACAGCGTGCGGAAGTACAAAGACACTCCTATCGATGATAAGATTGTGAAAGACGCCCTTGACTGCGCGCACCTTGCCCCGACCGCAAGAAATGAGCAACCCTGGCTCTTCGGGGCGATCCGCGACCGAGATACGTTGAAGGCGATCGCGGGCCTGGCCGATAACGGCCGGTTCATCGCCAATGCTCCAATCTGTTTTGCAGTCTTTGGGAAGAAGGACGCTAAATACTACCTGGAGGACTGCTGCGCGGCAACGATGCAGCTCATCCTGGCGCTCCAGGGATGGGGTGTCGGGTCATGCTGGGTCGCGGGGGCAAAGAAGGACTATGCCGAGGATGTCCGGAAACTTCTGAACGTTCCGGAAGACTACACCCTCGTCTCGCTGGTGCCGGCGGGATACCCGGAGGAGATATCGATCGCGAAGAAGAAACCCCTCGACGAGGTTGCATTCTTCGATCGATACGAAGAAGAGAAGTAAATCAAGGCTGCCAGGCCATCACCCTTTTTCAGGCTGTGCCCTGGTTTGATGAAACACTCCCTGTACGGGTTTCGGCGGAATCTGCATCACCACAGGACCGCCTCACCGCCATCCGCCTACCGGTGCGGCTGGAGGTTTCATTCCAAAACCGGTTTTGCAACGAAAGGGGATAGACCCTGCGCAGGACTCAGATCTCGCTCTGTTTTGCCGGGCAGTAGGGGCAGAGAGCGTTCTCGACATCGTTGGCCTTCTCCCTGACGGGACAGAGGTATTCTCCGTTCCTTGCCTCGACCTTGAGCCCGCCGGGAAACGGAGTCCCTACCGGGTGAGCGGGGAGGTCGAGGACAAAGATGTTAAAGGCGGCAAGGAGGAAGTAGAGGAGCTCGAGGTGCTGTTCATCCTCTTCTCCGGCAAGGCACGTCCTCTCGACCATATCGCAGAACTCCTCGTATTCAGGGGGAAGCGGTTCTCCCCCGACCCGAAGCCTCCCCTGGCGAATGGTGGAGATGAGGGCATGGTGCGTATCAAAGACCTGCTCCACAAGCCTTGGATACAGCCGCTGCCGGTAGGCGGGTGGGACGAACCTGAGGTCGCGCTCAACCCTACCCCGCACCGCCTGCAGGTCAGAGAGAGAGTAGCGGGATACCTCCTGGTAGAGGATCGCTGCAAGCTCTGCACGGGTCTTTGCTGAACGCAGACGGGCGCAGACCCGGCGTACGTTCTCTTCTCCCCAAACCATGCCCATAACATTAAGTTATACTTCGACCGTCAAAACTGTATCAGTCCTCTCCCCATAACACCAGAGAGGAATAGTGATCCATCGAATGAAGTCTCCTCCCATATACCGCGAAAGAGTTCTTGCACTCACTCCGGCGGCAGGCTTGCCAATCTCTCCACGCGGTTTTCTGCGCTTGCATCTGCCCTGATCATCGGGAGGCAACCCGGGTTCGCCCTGCCACAGCATGCAATGGTACCGGACAACACAACGGTAATTCTCTTCAGGGGGGGCGCTCCTCTGGAGCAAGTGGTTCGGGTTCAACGCAGGGTGGTGCCCTGGCAGACCGGGAGGATTACACAATAGCCGTGAACTGCCCGCCTGATGGGGGCCAGTGCCCACGCGGTACCCATTCCATCTCACCCACTGCCACTCCCGCTCCATGCCTGCCCCACCTCCTGGAAGATGTGTCTCACCAGGGAGACGCAAGGTGCCGGACATTGAGAATTTCAGACAGGGGGACAGACCCGTTCTTGATGCCACGACTGGACTGCGAGCATATGACGGACCCGCATCACCCCCGGCACTTTAGCGTATCATCCCTCCACCGCATCGAACCAGACGGGGTCGGGGCAGTCTGGCCGGCCACCGTAGTTGATCGTGATCTCCTCACCCTGCCGGATGTGGCGGTGAGCATAGATACGGATCTCACCCCGATGAACGTCACAGACGTGGTCTGCGTTCGCGTGGCTGGAGTGGTTGTAGAGCGAACCGTATCCAAGCGCCACCGCAGCAAGTCCCCCCCACTCAAAGTAGTAATCAAAGAGGTGCGTCTTATCCAGGAGTTCCTGCTCGTCTGCTCCACCAAGCACGATCACCGGGCAGACCTCGATCACCTCACCGGCCAGAAGATCCCTGCGGGCGAAGACTCCCCGCCCATGGCACTTTGACATAGCGACATACACAGTATCTGGAGGATAAATTACACTCCCCATCTCAGCACTATCGGTCATGGTATCGCTTGCAGCGTAGTGGTGCGATCTCTCCAGTAAAATGGGTATGCATCCTCTGTCATGGCAGACCCGGGATCCCGACCAGATTCTCTATCTACCAGCGGTGCAGAGTGCGGCCCCGCGCACCCCTCACAGAGAGGCTCGGAGAGCGAAAGAATGTTGTATCCAAAAAAACCCATCTCTTATCCTGGAGGGAGAGAGGATAGGGGATATCATCGCAGCACACGACCTGGAGAAACGGTTTGGCGACGTTGCCGCGGTCGATCGTGTCTCGTTCCGGGTCAGGGAGGGAGAGGTCTTTGGGTTCCTGGGTCCTAACGGAGCGGGGAAGACGACGACCATGAAGATGATCCAGTGCATCTCTCCAAAGAGCGGCGGCAGCCTGGAGGTCTTTGGCATGGACGTGGACACCCACCCCCGCGAGATCAAGAGCCGCATCGGCGTGGTGCCGCAGGAGAACAATCTCGACCCGGATTTCACGGCATACCGGAACCTGCTGGTCTACGCCCGCTATTTTGGTATACCAAAGAGTGTGGCAGAAGAGCGGGCGGAGAGGCTCCTCGGGTTCATGCGCCTTGAGGAGAAGCGGGACGTCCTGATCGAGAAACTCTCTGGCGGGATGAAACGCCGGCTGATCGTCGCCCGTGCGCTCGTGAACGAACCAGAACTGCTAATCCTCGACGAACCGACAATCGGGCTTGACCCGCAGGCAAGGCACCTGATCTGGGAGACCCTTCGTGGTCTCCGGGCTGAGGGAAACACCCTTGTGCTCACCACTCACTACCTGGACGAGGCTGAACGCCTCTGCGATCGGCTTGTGATCATGGATCACGGCAGGATCCTGATCGAGGGCGCCCCGGCGGAGATCGTCCACGAGTATGCCGGAAACGAGGTCATAGAGATCGAGCGGACAGAAAAGACTGCAGCCCTTCTGGACAAACTCGGCGTGGCCTACGACGTTGCCGGCGATATGCTCCAGGTCTTTACCGATCGCGCCGATGAGATTGTGGGTGAGTTGCTCGATCTCTGCCGGCACGAGGCGGCTATCACCGTCCGTCCGGCAACCCTGGAGGACGTCTTCCTGCGCCTCACGGGTCGGAAGCTGCGGGAGTGAGGCGGCGATGATTGAGTGTATCCAGAGGGTGGGTAGCGTCTGGCAGAGGAACCTGGAGGCCTTCCTCAGGACATACCGTGTAAACTTCATCCCTCCATTCATCGAACCGCTCCTCTACCTCCTGGCACTGGGGTTCGGGCTCGGGACCTACATAGAGGCGGTAGACGGCGTCCCCTACCCGGTATTCATCGCACCGGCCCTGGTCTCGATATCTGTGATGAACTCAGCCTTCTACGAGTGCACCTACTCCTCGTTTGTACGTATGTACTACCAGAAGACGTTTGACGCCATCATCGCAACACCGGTCAGCATCGACGAGGTGATTGCGGGAGAGATGATCTGGGGCGCCACAAGAGGCGTTATCTACGCCGGGCTGATGCTCCCGGTGCTCATACTCTTCGGTGTTGCCGCCATGCCCTCCTCCCTGCTCCTCATCCCATTCGCGTTCATTGCAGGACTCCTCTTTGCAGGCATCGCGATGTGTTTCACAGCGATCACCCCGAGCATCGAGACGCTGAATTACCCCTCATTCCTCTTCATCACGCCGATGTTCCTCTTCTCCGGGACGTTCTTCCCGCTCGAACTCCTTCCCGATGCGGTCCGCTGCGCTGCCCTGGCCGCCCTCCCGCTCACTCATGTTGTCGAGATTAACCGGGCGATAACGCTCGAGGCGGTTTCAGCGGCAAACCTGCTCAACCTCGCCTGGATAGCAGTGGCGACCGCGATCTTCTGCAGCCTGGCCATCAGACTGATGAGGAGGCGGCTTGTAGTTTAGGGAGATCGGATAAAAAAAGTTAAAATCTGGGTTTTCTGTGCTTTGGGAGGCAGTCACGGCAGTAGACTGGCCGACCCTCCGTGGGCTTGAAAGGTACTTCGCACTCTTTGCCGCAGTCGGAACAGACCGCTTTGTGAAACTCGCGAGGGCGATCCTGAAATGAACGGGGTCCTTTGCGGGGAGATCTCTCATTCATATACTTCAACCATGCAGATAATCTGCACATATTCAAACAACCTGCCTGCATATATAGATGCAGCCCGGAAGTCCATGGCACAACCCCCGTGCGCTGGCAGTGCGTAACCGGGAGGAGCATTGCTAAGAACCCCCATTTATGGGGTTATTTTGCAGGAGAGATGGAACCATGGCACAACACTTTTATCGATACCATACGATCGAATGATCATCCAGATATGCAGACCACAACTGTTCTCTTTTGTAACCAGATGGGATACCGGTCCTATTCCGGAAATAAAGCCTGGAGGCGTTGACAGGCATGAACGGCGAGGCAAATGGCGATGAACCTCCCGATAGCAAACGGAGAGGAAAACACCGGGATAGAAGGTCACTAGGCCCGGTCCCGAATCTGGAGATGTATGTAAAGCCCGACTGGTGGAGGGGTATCTTCAACAACCTCTACCTCAAGACCGATGGCGACGTTGTCGAAGATCCCAGGATCACAGCGAGTGAGATCGACAGGATCATCCGGATCCTGCGCCTCCAGCCCGATGATAAGATCCTTGATCTCTGCTGCGGCCAGGGCAGACACACCCTGGAACTTGCGCGCAGGGGGTATAGCGCCGAAGGGCTCGACCGGTCGCACTACCTGATCCAGCGCGCGCGCTCGACCGCAAAGAAGGAAGGGCTTACGGTCAGGTTCCGGGAGGGAGATGCACGGAGGCTCCCATACCGCAACGACACCTACGACGTAGCCCTCGTCCTCGGGAACAGCTTTGGCTACTTCGATTCCGTTGAGGAGGATATGCAGATCCTCAACGAACTCCGGCGCGTTCTGAAGCCCTGGGGACGGCTGCTGCTGGATGTTGCCGACGGCAGCTATCTCAAAGCGCACTTCCAGCCGAGGTCGTGGGAGTGGATCGACACCGGGATGTTTGTCTGCCGCGAACGATCGCTCTCGCTGGATGAACAGCGCCTGATATCCCGCGAGGTTATCACCGACGTTGAGAAGGGTGTTGTGGCCGACCAGTTTTATGCTGAACGCCTATACACCCCCGATGCGCTTCAGAGGCTCCTGGTACGGGCAGGCTTCACCGAGATCGCCTTCCACGAGATAGCCACTGAGTCAGAGCGCAACCAGGATCTCGGCATGATGGAGCGCCGATACATCGTCACCGCTCAGATAAGGAAAGAATGGTCGACGACGAGGGCAAGAGGACAGGGAAGGACAAAACACGTAGCGGTGCTGCTAGGCGACCCGGACAAACCCGATCCCCTGAAACCTTCCTGCGTCTTTGACGACGATGACATCTACACCATCGATCGCATGAAGGCAGCCCTCCGCGAATTGCCGGGGTACCGGTTTACCTACCTCTGCAAGCACGAGACGCTGATCCGGGATATCCTGAGGCTGAAAGGACGGGTGGACTATGTCCTCAACCTCTGCGACGAGGGTTTCAACAACGACCCTGGGCGGGAACTCCACATACCGGCGCTTCTTGAGATGCTGGACATCCCCTATACAGGAGCCGGGCCGCAGTCGCTCGCGTTCTGCTACGATAAATCCCTCGTGCGCGGGATTGCAAAGGAGATGGGGATACCGGTGCCGGAGGCATGCTTTATCGCGCCGGGTGACCGGACATATGAGGTGGGGGTGAATTTCCCGGTGATCGTCAAGCCGAACACGGGTGACTCCTCTTATGGCATCACCGCTGCGAGCATCGCCCACACCATCGAAGAACTCTCCAATGTCATCAACTCCCTGCGAGCGACGCTCGGCTACGACCGCTCGCTCCTGGTCGAGGAGTTCCTTACCGGTAAGGATATAAGCGTCGGGATCATCGGGAACCCCCCGGGACCATGCACGGTGCTTCCGATAATCGAGGAGGACTACTCCGCGCTGCCACCCGACCTTCCCCGCATATGCGGCTACGAGGCAAAGTGGCTCCCGGACTCGCCCTACTGGAAGATCACATCGAAACCTGCGAATCTACCGGAGGGTACCGAGAAACTGATCGTGAGGTGCTGCATCTCACTCTTCGAACGTCTGGAGTGCCGCGATTACTGCCGGTTCGACTGGCGGCTCGATGCTCAGGGCAACCCGAAACTCCTGGAGGTCAACCCGAACCCCGGCTGGTGCTGGGACGGCCACCTTGCAAAGATGGCGAAGTACGCGGGTCTCTCATACAGCGGGATGCTCGGCCGGATCCTGAAGGCTGCCGAGGAGCGGTTCGGGATGGAACCGGAGAACGGGGCACGGGAGGAAGAGAGGGCGGAACAGTTGCCGCTTGATGCCGGGGAGGTGGCCTGATCCCTGGGAGGCCGTCAGATCAATACCCATGGGGTGTGCCCCGATTTTGATGACCCTATCCCGAGGCGGATTCCAGGGGGATGCGCATAGTCGCAGACCACCCCCTATCTGCATCGAGGTGTGGTCTGGATTTTGTGTGGGACGTTATTCCAGAGGGGGGAGCTGGTTTGAGAACCTCCACCTCCTGAGTGGCGGCAACCATCAGTATATAACTCCCGCCACTGAGATCATATCATATGGCCGACGAGTACCGGACCGCGACAGTCCAGGGCAGGGAGGTTCCTTACGACCCGGAGCAACTGCGTAAAATCAGCGAACATCCCTGTTATTCCGATAAAGCATGCCACGCCTTCGGGCGGTGCCACCTCCCCGTGGCTCCAAGATGCAACATCCAGTGCAACTACTGCGTGCGGGACTACGATTGCGTTAACGAGAGCCGACCGGGGGTGACGAGCCGTGTGCTCACCCCGGAGGAGGGGCTTGACCTGGTCAGAAAGGTCATCAGGGACTACACCTATGTCAAGGTGATCGGCATCGCGGGACCTGGTGAACCTCTGGCAAACCCCGAGACGTTCGAGACTTTGCGGCTTGTCCACGAGGAGTTCCCGCACCTGATCATGTGCATCAGCACGAACGGGCTACTGCTCCCCGAATCGATCGACGACCTGGAGAGATATGATGTCGGGAACGTTACGGTCACGCTCAACGCCGTCGACCCTGCGATCGGGGAGAAGATCTACTCCTGGGTCGAGTATGAGGGGAAGAGGCATCATGGGCGCGAGGCGGCCGAACTCCTGCTCTCCCAGCAACTTAGGGGGATCGAGATGGCCGTTGCAAAGAAGATGTTTGTAAAGATCAACACCGTCTACATCCCGGGGATCAACGACGATCACATCCCGGAGATTGCAAAGAAGGCCGGCGAGATGGGAGCGTTCACCTTCAACGTCATCCCGCTCATACCCCAGTATAAGTTCGCTGATATAACCCCACCGACACCGGCGGAGAAGCGAGATATGCAGGACCGCTGCGCCCCCTACATCAAACAGATGCGACACTGTGCCCGCTGCCGGGCGGACGCGATCGGGAAACTCGGCCAGGACGTCCAGTCCTGCGTCTACCAGCAGATGAAGGATGAGAAGGCCGAATAACCTGAATTTTTCTGCACCCCGGCGATGACAGCGATCCTGCTCCGGCCCGACCAGCCGTTAGACCTCGACCGTACGCTCTCCTGCGGGCAGGCGTTCCGCTGGGAGGAGGCGGACGGTTGGTGGAACGGCGTCGTCGGCGAGGAGGCGATCCGGATACGGCAGGACGGAAACCGTCTTCTGTTTAGCGGGGCGGATGCACAGTTTATCCACGACTACCTCCGTCTCGACCAGGATCTCCCGTCCATCCTCGCCTCGATCGATCGCGATCCAGTGATCGGCGCTGCCATCCGGGAATGCATGGGTCTGCGGCTGGTCAGGCAACCTCCCTGGGAGTGCCTGGTCTCCTACATCTGCGCCACAAACACGAACATCCCTGCTGTGAAGCGACGGATCGCGCTCATGGCAGAGCGTTACGGGAGACCGATAGAAGGACCGTTTGGCAGGGCGTATGCGTTCCCGGAACCGGACGCACTGGCGGAGCTCTCCTGCACAGACCTGCGGGAGTGTAAGGTCGGTTACCGGGCGGATGCGGTCAGGGAGGCCGCCCTGTATGCGGCGGAGAACCCGGACTGGGCAGAGCGGATCGCCGCCCTCCCGTTCGAGGAGGCACGAGAAGCGCTGATGCACTTCCGGGGGGTCGGCCCGAAGGCGGCGGACTGCGTGCTGCTCTTTGCGTTTGGATTCTTTGAGGCGTTCCCGGTCGACGTCTGGATCTACCGGATCATGACAGAGGCATATCTCCCGGACCTTGCCGGGAAGGGGTGCACCCGGGCAGTCTGCGAACGGATCCGAAAATTTGCACGAGGCTACTTCGGGGACTACGCCGGCTACGCGCAGGAGTATCTCTACTGCGTCCGCGACAGGGAGATGCAAAAGATAGTGAAACCCCCCTTCCTGGACCCTGCTACCCGACAAAACTCGCAATGAACCTGTTCTCCCGCATCCGGAGCACCTCCTCCGGCCTGCCACCGGCAACCAGATGTCCGTCCTCCATGAGGCCGAGGCGATCACCGAGTTCAACGGCGTCACGGAGGCTGTGGGTGACAACGATGCAGGGGATGCCGGTCTTCCGGATCCGCTCGCGAAGTTCCCTGCGCATTGCGGCCTGGGACCGCATATCAACAGCAGCGAGGGGTTCGTCAAGCAGGAGTAGATCCGGGTCGAGCACCAGTGCCCTGGCAAGGGCCACGCGCTGCCGCTGCCCCCCGGAGAGGCGGCCGACGTTGACATCTGCGAGTTCAGAGAGGTTAATAGTTTCAAGTTGCTCAGCAACAGCGCGTTTGATCTCCGGTTCAGGCAACTTCCTGCACCGGAGACCGAACGCCACGTTCTCAGCGACAGTCATGTGAGGGAAGAGGGCGTAGGACTGGAAGAGGTGGCCGATGTTCCGGTTCTCTGGATGTAGGTTGATCCGTTCCTCGCTTGAGAAGAGGACACGGTCGCCGAGCGTGATCTCGCCCTCGTCGGGCGTGAGGATGCCGGAGATCAGGTTCAGCACCGTGGACTTGCCCGCGCCGTTCTCCCCGATCAGGACAAGCGTCTCACCGGGCAGGACAGAGAGGGCGAGATCAAGGACGAAGTCGCGCAGTTTTCGGACGGCACGAAACTCAAGCATCAGTAGTTCCTCCGGGTGATGACCTTCACCGCGGCGATAACCACAAACGATATAACGACAAGGATGATCGCAAGGCTGATTGCCGCATCCATGTCACCCTGCATCGTCGTGTAGATGGCAAGCGGCATCGTCCGCGTCCGGCCCTGGTAGTTCCCGGCAAACATGATTGTGGCGCCGAACTCCCCGAGTGCACGGGCAAACGAGAGTATCGCACCGGAGACAAGCCCGCCCCATGCAAGCGGGATTGTAACCCGGAGGGCGACGGTTGCCGGGGAGGCGCCAAGCGTCCTTGCTGCATCCTCGTAGTGGCGGTCAACAGCCTCGAAACTCGCCCTTGCCTGCCGGATGTAGAACGGCGAGGCGACAAAGACCTGTGCCAGGATAACCGCGGCCGTGGTGAAGGCGATGGATATACCAAACTCATTAAGATACTGCCCGACCACACCCCGGCGCCCAAAAGCCATCAAGAGCGCGATGCCCGCCACCGCAGGCGGCAGGACGATAGGGAGATCTGTGAGGGTATCGACGAGCGCCCTCCCGGGGTAATCGTGCCGGGCGTTCACAAGGGCAAGCGGCGTCCCGAGGAGGACGACGATCGCCGTGCTTGCGGTTGCGGTGGTGAGCGAGAGTGAGAGAGCGTCGATAACCACAGGTTCGGCGAGAGAGCGGAAGAACGCTTCCGGCGATATCCGCAGAAAGAGTGATACAACCGGCAGCGTGACAAACAGGAGGAATAGCACAAGAAGGGCGGCGACGAAGAGGGTTAGAAACCCTCTTGATAACCGCGCACGCCCGGCGTGCCGCAGCACCTCACGACCCTGCCGGGAGGGGGTCGAATCCATAATCCTGCAGGATGGCACTGCCGGCCGGGCCCCGGACGAACTCTATGAACGACTCCGCCTCAGCCTTATGCGGCGAGTTCGCCAGTATGCCGAGCGGGTAGGTGGCCTGCACGTTGTAATCCTCGGGGATCTCGATGCGTGCCACTCTGGTCAGGTCCTCCTTCGAGACGTCGGACTTGTAGACGAACGCCGCGTCCGCCTCGCCGAGCGCCAGTTTGGGCACAACGTTGCTCACCGCCGTCTCCTCGGATATGACATTTTTCATCACGGCCTCCCGGTAAGCCTCACCGTAGGCGGGGTCGGCGGCCAGTTTGTCGAGCACCTGACGGGTGTAGTCACCGAAGGGGACATCTTTTGTCCCGATGACGATCTTCACGCCGGGTTTTGCCAGGTCCGCAAGTCCGGTGATGTTTGCCGGGTTGTCGATCGGGACTATCAAGGCCATGCTGTTCCCGACGAAGTCTGAAACAGTATCATTATCCATGAACCCGCTGTTCTGGAGGGCTTGCATGTGCTTTGTACTTGCGGATACGAAGATATCGGCGTTTGCTCCCTGCTCGATCTGGGTACGGAGCGTCTGTGAACCGTCGAAGACCAGGTCGACTTTGATTCCCGGGTTCTCCGCTTCGTAGGCTCTGGCGATATCCGTGAAGGCTCCAGTGAGCGATGCGGCGGTAAAGACCGTCAGGGTTGTCTCTTCAGGGGTCTCCCCGGTGCCCGTGCATCCCGCAGCCATGAGGCTGGCGATGACCACGAGACTCAGGGCGACAAGGATTGCCGTTTTTGATTGCTTCATTTCTGTCACCGTGTTTATATCAAATTGCGGCTTTATCTATTTAATTCAGCTGATTTTAAGCCCATATCAAGGAGATTGGGTTTACAGTCCTGCAAGGTATAAAAATGTGTGCCCGGAGCCGGGCGGGGGGAGGGTCATGGCCAGCATCATGCCAGGAATGGTGGCTGCACCGGCGGCCAAATAAAATGGTGGACCTGGACAGCAGACCGCGCGGAGAGGCCAATTATCCCGGCGGGGAGATTCGAGATATCGTTCAAAGAGCACGATGGAGGGGTTTGTCCGGGACCGGGCCACAGATCATGACCCTTCCAGAGTTATCTCAAACCTGCAGTGGTCAAATCCCATCGAGTAGCAGCGGGTCTCGATCGCCGCTGCAGACCGGCCGTAGTGATGGGAGAATAGAGCACTCAGGATACCTGAATCAAAAGCGCATGCGGGCCTGCCGGTGACCGGGAGATCGGCGCACTCGAAACAGTCATAGACCAGGAGGGTGAGCGGATCCTGTCTTTCGACCTCGACCCTACCCAGGTGATGCTCCTCCCAGAACCGGGCAATCTTTGTGCAGAAATGTTCGATATCCGGGTCGGCCAGCGCAGGGTAGAGTTCCTCGCCCACACCTTTTCCCGCCCGGGTTAAGAGAGGGTCAAGCACGATCCCTTCATGCATGAGTGCGATCCGGATCGTCCGGAACGCCAGACGGTAGAACTCGAAGGGATCGCCCATACCCGGCCGGTATGCCCCAGCGTAGGCGGCGAGGTCCCCGGCCAGACGCTCCTCCGGTGAGAGGCTCGCGACCAGATCGCCGGTGAGGTAGAAGACCTTCCGCCGCGAGTCATCAGGGTCGGCGCGGGATCCAACCATACCAGCAGCAGCCAACTCCTGGAGATGCACTGAGACCGTGGACTTTGCCCGGCCCACAAGCAAAACGACCTCCTCAAATGTGCGCTCACGCTCATGGAGGGCTGCCAGGATCGCTCGCCGCACCGGGTTATCGATCACCTGCGCCCCTTCAGGGGTTGAGTAGAGGTCTATCTCCTGTTTAGGCTTAGGTCGGCCGGGTCTTCCACGGACGCCCATCCCAGGCTCCATAGAGTAAGATCGAAACGAAGATATATCAATTGTTCGGATAATATAGAATATTCGTATAATACCGAACAAAGAGGAGATGAAGATATGGAGATGAAGTCTGTAGAACTTGCACCCGGTGTACACTGGGTTGGAGCAATCGACTGGAACCTGAGGGAGTACCACGGCTACACCCTGCCGGGAACAACCTACAACGCCTACCTCGTCCGGGGTGAGAAGACAGCGCTCATCGACGGCGCATACCACGGGTTTGAGAAAGAGGTGCTCGGGCGCATCAGGTCGGTCTGCGACCCGGCGGAGATAGACTGCATCGTCGTGAACCACATCGAGATGGACCACTCGGGCACCCTGCCAGAGTTCATGCGGCGGATGCCCGGCACCCCGATATACTGTACAGCGCGAGCAAAAGCCGGTCTTGCCAGACACTACGACACGACAGGATGGGAGATTCATGTTGTCAGGAGCGGCGACACCCTCGACCTCGGCGGGAAGACACTGACGTTCCTGGAAGCGCCGATGCTCCACTGGCCTGACTCTATGTTCACCTACCTTGGCGAGGACGCCATCCTCTTCCCAAACGACGCCTTCGGCCAGCACGTCGCAAGCGCTGCGCGGTTCGACGACGAACTTGGGATCGATGCTGCGATGGCGCACGCAAAGAAGTTCTTCGCGAACCTGATCATCCCGCTTGCACCAAAGGTCCTGAAGAAACTCGACGAGGTTGGAAATCTCGGGATCGATATACGGATGATCGCACCAAGCCACGGCATCATCTGGCGGTCGCACGCAGGGGAGATCCTCAAAGCCTACACCGACTGGAGTCATGGCGTCTCAAAGGATAAGGTCACGATCGTATACGACACCATGCACGGTTCGACAACGATGCTGGCAAAGGCGATCGCCGAGGGCGTGATGGCAGAGGGCGTCGACCTCCGTGTCTGCCTCCTGCGCGACGGCCGCTACGAGGGAACGCACCGGAGCGATATCGTCACAGAGATCCTCGACTCAAAGGCTGTCCTTGTGGGGTCGCCGACGCTCCAGGACGAGGTTCTCCCCACTGTGGCCGGGTTTCTGAGTTACCTCCGCGGCCTCCAGCCCGGCCGCCTGACGGCAAAGAAGATCGGTTGCGGCTTCGGATCGCACGGCGGCATGGGCGGCGCGGTCGCCAAGATCGAAGAGGCGCTTAAAGAAGCCGGGATCGAGGTGATCGATGGCGGTTTCCATGTGAACTACCGTCCCGACGCTGATGAACTCACCAGAGCATACGAACTCGGACGCAGGGTGGCGCGGGAGATCCGGGCACGGTGATGCGTGCCCGGATCCCTCTCCCCCTGCTGCACCACTTTGATAGTGCCAGAATATCCAGGAAAGACCCGGTTAGAGATCTCTTGCCCCTATCCCTGGTAGGGCTTCCAGGGAGCACTATAACCCTTTTTATACTCAGGACGCTGCCGCTGAACTGAACCCGCGCCTCATCCAGGCAAAAGCCCCCAGCGCCAGGACCTGCATCAGCACAAGGAACCCGATGACAGAGGGGATGGAGAAGGTGTAGGCCCAGCCGATGACAGCGCTCCCGGCAAACCAGGCAGCCCCGTAGATGGTATTGAATACCCCGTAGGCCGTCCCGCGCTTGCTGATACGGGTGTAGTCCGCAAGAGCGGCCCGGAGGACCGTCTCCTGCGCACCCATCGCCGCACCCCAGAGCACCACGGCGGCAAAGGCCAGGGCGTGGTCTGTCCCGAAGGCCAGGAGGGGGATACAGATCCCGAGGAGAGGCACCGAGAGGAGGACAGAAAGCCCGAACCGATCATACGCGCGGCCGATGGCGAGCGCTGCAACGGCGTCGACCCCCATGGCAACAGCGTAGAAGAGCGGGATCTCTGCTTCCGTGACCGTGCCGGTGACGGCAAAATGGTAGGCGATGACCGGGAAAGTCGCGAACCCGGCCATGGTGAGCGCGGTGAAGACACCGTAGGGTAGCAGGGTGCGGGGGAGGGATCTCTCTTCTCTGAGGACAGCCCCACCCTCCTCAAGTGACACCGGTTCCGGCACCCTGCGCCTGGCAAAGAGGAGAGCAAGAATCATCAGCACGAACGGAACGGCGAGGAGTGCGAATCCGCCCCGGTAATCTCCATCCAGCAGGAAGATGGCGGCGAATAAAAGCGGCCCGATGATAGCCCCAATCTGGTCGAGAGCCTCGTGCACGGCAAACCCCCAGCCCCTGCCGACCGCCGCGGTGGCGTTAGAGAGTATGGCATCGCGTGCAGGCACCCGGATGCCTTTCCCCACCCGCTCAAGGATGAGGAGGAGCGCAGCAATCTCCCATGAACCGGCAAGGGCGAGGAGCGGAACCGCGGCGAGCATCCCGTAGCCGATGAAGGTGATAGCCCAGTAGTGCCGGGTGGCGTCGGCGAGGTAACCTGAGGCCAGACGGAGGGCGTAGCCGAGAAACTCACCGAGTCCCGCCACAACCCCGACGGCAAGGGCGCCGGCGCCCAGGAGATAGAGATATGGCCCGGCAACGCTCCGCGCCCCTTCATAGATTATATCGCCAAAGAGGCTGACAACACCGAAGAGAAGTATCACTGTATAGGCTGCGCGCTGTTTGCCGTCCACAAGGAGGTAATTCTCTTGTTGATAGGCCATAAGCCTTATTGATGGGCACACCTGCCCGGAGTCTTTTTGAGAGACCTTTTCCAGAGGCCATCAAATCAACGGTTCTGTGATATAAACTCCCCCTCTTTTTCCCATTATTACGCGCTGGGACCAAACCAGTTCGCTCATGGCTTGACGCCTCCCCCGTAACCACCGCGGTGAAACGTCTTTTGCGGCTGATCAGCCGCCCCCTCGAGGGGGCGGGGCGCTGTGGGACGATTGTCACGCTGGCCGTTGCAGGGGCGGAAGCAGGATCTTGATCAGGGATCCACCAGGACGGTAGTGATGCTGCCCCGGACACCGTATCGATGGAGGGTCGCCACCGCGGGGTAGGGGCCTGACGGAGGAAGACCACATGACGCCCGTGTGTCCAGGACGCACGCCGCATGAAGATGGCGGGAGCATTTCAGATGAAAATCCAGATGGCCCTCGCTCACCGAAAACCTATAACCCTCATGAGGAACAATTATATCCACCAGCGCGAATATGACAAAAAATTCCCTGTTTGTGGAGAGATTGGAGGAGGTCTCAAACTCCTGCCGGGAGGGGTCATGAACAGCGATACCGACAATATGTACGCCCTGAGCATCATCACAGAGAACAGGGCGGGTGTGCTGCGCGACGTGGCCACCGTTATGGCGGATTATATGGCCAACATCCAGATGATCCAGCAGTCGATCATAGCCTCCGGCCCGAACGCCGGGAGGGCTTCCATCTACCTCGAGTTCAACGAGTGCGGGAACCACGGCGACATGGTCGCTGACCTTGCGCGTGTGCCTTCTGTCATCGAAGTCACCACCTACCCCCCGTTCTCCCGGATATTCGGGTCAAGGGTGATCATCATCGGCGGCGGGGCGCAGGTGGCGCAGGTGGCGATGGGCGCAGTGAACGAGGCGGATCGGCACAACATCCGCGGCGAGAGGATATCGGTGGACACGATCCCCCTCGTCGGCGAACAAAACCTGGCGCTCGCCGTCGACGCTGTAGCAAGACTCCCCAGGGCGTCGATACTGGTGCTCGCCGGATCGCTGATGGGCGGCGAGGTCTCGCGTGCTGTGGACCGGGTCAGGGCGGCAGGCATCCCGGTGATCGCCCTTAAGATGGCCGGGAGTGTCCCGCAGCATGCCGACCTGGTCGTGACCGACCCCATTCAGGCAGGGGTTTTTGCCGTGATGCACATCAGCAAAACAGCGGTCTTTGATATCAACCGGGTGCGGGGGCGTGAGTTTTGATGGATCCGATCGATATGGCTGTCCTGGTGCTGCGGCGTGACGGCCTCGTAGTCTACCCAACCGAGACGGTCTATGGCCTGGGTGCGGACGCCCTCTCAGAGGATGCGGTGAGGAGGGTGTATGAGGCCAAGAACAGACCGGTCGGCAAACCGATCTCGGTCGCGGTCTCGGATATGGAGATGCTTGAAACCATCGCGGAGGTGGACGATCTCGCAAGGGCGTTCATCAAGCAGTTCCTGCCGGGCCCGGTGACGGTGATCCTCCCGGCGAGATCGTGTCTTCCGGAGATCCTCACAGGAGGGACGGGTCTTATCGGGATCCGGTGGCCCAACAACGAGATCGCCATAGAGCTCATCAGCAGACTCGATGCCCCTATCACGTCTACCAGCGCGAACATCTCGGACGACATCGCGCCGACCCGCCCCGATGAGGTCTCCGCCCCCCACGATTACCTGATCGACGGGGGGGAACTTCCCGGAACGCCAAGCACCGTGGTCAACCTCTCCGCACGGCGCATTCTGAGGAAGGGAGCGGAATGGGAGGCAGTGGAGGCGTTCCTGGAGACACTCCGGTGGAAACATGCGGCCGATACGACTCCGTGACTTTATCGAGGACCGCGATGGATGCCTCTACGCAGTCTCGGCATACGACAACAACGAGCGGGTCGGGTGCATCCTCCGCTACGTTCCCGACCCAGAAGGGGAGCGAAGAGACCCTGCAGGGCGGCGCTACCGCAAATACGATTTTTCTGAGGCGTTTGCCTGGGTCAGGGAACATAAACCGGATTATCTGGACACCGTCCACCGGGTGCCCCGCGAGGATGTGGTCAGGGTATACAAACCGGAGGAGGAGATCGGCAACGTGGCCGCCCGCGACCACCGTGTGGCACGGCTTCTCTCCCATTTTGACCTGCCGGCGGGATCGTTTGGGTGCACGGGATCGCTACTCTGCGGCCTCGAGAACGCTGCATCGGACATAGATCTCGTGGTCTACGGCGAGGCCTGGTTCACAGCCCAGCGCCACCTCCGTCGCCTGGTGGAGACCGGCATGATCCCGCCGATGAGCACCGCTATGTGGCGGAAGGTCTACGAGAAGAGGGCGCCGGAGATACCGTTTGATGCCTTCGTCCTGCACGAGCAGCGGAAGTGGAACAGGGGCGAGTTCGAGGGGACATACTTTGACCTTCTCTACACACGCTCATACGCGGACCTGGACGCCCTCCCGACCGGGGCGGGGAAGGTGATTGGCCGGGCGACGATCGAGGCGACGGTTACCGACGCCTCCCTCTCTTTCGACAGCCCGGCGGTCTACGCCGTGGACCAGGACGAGATCAGCCGGGTGCTTTCCTTCACCCACACCTACGCCGGGCAGGCGCTGGCGGGAGAGGTCATCGAGGCGAGGGGTGTCGTGGAGGAGCACGACGATGAACTGTGGCTGATCGTCGGCACGACCCGGGAGGCGAGGGGCGAGTACATCATCTCGAAGACCCTGCTCGAGAACGCTGGATACTGAAGGGTAACAGAAGCGTTCTCTCCTGCCGCCCCATTCTCTCAGAAGAGGTCTGAGAGCCGCCGCGGTCCTGCAGTGCAGCGTTCAAAGTGAGGGCAGTCCTCGCATGGCGCCCGGATGGGGCGGGGCGGAATCTCGCCCGCGACCACCCTTTTTGCAGCCCGGATTGCTCTGAGCATCGCCCGCCGATCCCGGGGCTGGGGTTCGACGTAGCGGGAGAGACCGTTCGCGATATACTCGACGTATCCCCCGGCAACGGGACGCCCGAGCGTCTCCCGGAGGCAGGCGATGTAGCAGGCGATCCGGATCCTGTCGGTCTCATAGACCCCGGCTTTCGGGGCGGTGCTCGACCGGACGATGGCAAACGTTCCATCCTCAAAGACCTTGTCAACCCTGCCGCGAATGCCGAACTGGTCGGACTCGACGACAAGGTCGGTCTGGACGGGACGCTGCCAGGAGGTCCCGCTGCAGGCGGCGATACAACCGTCAAATAGTTCTCTGGCCTCATCAGGAACTTCGGGGAGGATGCAGAGAACCTCGCTCCAGATCTCCTCCGGGTCGAGGAGTTCCCATAGGTGCATGGAGACCTGTTTGCAGACGGTGTAGCGGGGCGACTCGGGAAGTTCATCCGAGCGCTCAAAGTAGTAGCGCCGTGGACAGATGTGGCAGGCGATGACGCCGGATACAGGGATATACTCGTTCATTCTGTCAAGCGGGAACTTTCAGGAAAGGTTGCGCAAGGCAACGCTATAAAACAAGGGGCTTCGTGCCCTCGCTCTCAACGGGCAGGGTTGCCTGTGGCCGGGATTATGGCGGGAAGACCACGCCGGCGCCGGTCAAAATGGCGTCGTTCTTCCATTGAGAGACCAAACCTTATGCCAGTGCGGGTCATAAAAGATGAGTATGGCTAACCATGAGATATCTGTCAACATCCCGTCAAACCTCGATCCGGTCTACTCGAACCGGATCCAGATCGCCTACAAGGAGGATGAGTTCACCTTCCTCTTCCTGCACGAGATCCCGGCCGCGAACCAGGCGCGGGCGAAGGCAATCGTCTCGATCAGTCCTCGACACGCGAAGAATCTCGTCGAGGTGCTCTCAAAGAGCATCGCCGATTACGAGCAGAAGTTCGGCAAGATCACCGCGCCGTCGCCTGCCCAGCAGCAGGAGGGAAACGTCACCATCCGTGGCTATTCCTGATGGTGGCCGGTGCGGTCCTGGTTTCCGGGAGGTGATACCTTTTTAATTTTAGAGGTGGAATGCTTTAGGGCAGTTGCCGCTGTGGCTTAGTGGTATAGCGGCTGATTCGTAATCAGCAGGTCGGGGGTTCAAATCCCTCCAGCGGCTTACTTTATCAATTCAAAGGCCTATAATCCCGCAGCTCTCTTCTGACGCTCCCCCGGAGGGATGAGTGAGGCCCTCCCCGACAAAAACCGCCTCAGGCGGAGAGAGCCGATTTTGCAATCTTTAAGAAAGAGAAACCCTCCCGCCTCAGGCCCTGGATGAGGTACGACGGTCTGAGGTAGAACTCACGGAACGCTTTCTTCTGGAGTTTCTTGATCTCTTCCAGGGTGAGGGACGAGGTCTCGACGACCGGTGAGAGCAGGTCATACCTGGACCAATCCGTATGCAGACCGCCGTCCTCATGAACCTTCCTGAAAAACTCCGTCCCGGGGTACGGTGTTGCAACCGAGAAGAGGGCAAAACTCGGTTTGAGGCTTTTTACAAACTTTATGGTCCGATTTGCCGTCTCCCTGGTCTCTCCAGGGAGACCGATCGCCGCCGAGGCTATCGTCCTCATGCCGAGGTCGTGTGCGGTAGCAAACACCTGTTTGATCTGATCGATACGCGTACCCTTCTTGACACGATCGAGTATCCCCTGGTCTCCGGATTCCACACCAAAAAAGAGCGTGTGGCATCCTGCTTTTTTCATAACCTCCATAAGGCTTCTATCGATCCTGTCGACTCTCGCGGTACAGCCCCACTCGATGCCAAGATCCTGTTCTATGACCTCTCTGCAGAACTCTTCAACCCAGCGGGGGTATAAAGTGAAGGTGTCGTCCATGAATCCGATGGCCGAGATCCCGAGATTGTCCTGAATCTGCCGGATCTCATCCACCACGTCCCCGGTAGAGCGCCTCCTGACGTGTTTCCCGTGGAGGGCGGATGATGCACAGAACGAACACTGCATCGGACACCCCCTGCTGCAGATCATTGTTGCGACCGGCAAGTTGTCATCAAAGACCCGGTAGTTCTCGCGGGGGACAAGATGCCTGGCCGGGTATGGCAATGTGTCCAGGTCCTCTACCGGAGGTCTGTCAGGGTTCTCGACGACACGCTCTCCCTTGCGGTAGACTATGCCATCCACCGCTGCAAGGCCGCCACCCGTTCTGAGCGTTCGGTAGAGGTCCAGAACGGTGTATTCCCCCTCACCCTTCACGATGAAATCGATGGAGGCGTTCTCCCGCAGGATCTCGTTGTGCATGAACGTGGCGTGCGGCCCGCCAAGCACGATGTATGCATCGGATACCCGTCTGACCGCTTCAGCCGAACGCAGCGCCTCGCGGATCAGGGGTGTGGTGGAGGTGATGCCGACAAGGAACGGTTCGGCCTCTTCCACGCGCTTCTCGATCCCGGAATAATCGATCTCTCCCGCGGCACAGTCGATAACCTCGACGCCCACGCCGTTCTCTTCGAGTACTGCAGCGATGTAGAGGATACCCAGGGGGGGTATCCTGATATTGAAGTATTTCTTGTACTTGGACTTCGTGTCCGGCGGGTTGATCAGGAGTACATCCGCGGTCATTCTTTTTACAATGGTATATCTTTCATTATAGAACTGACTGACAGGCGGGAAGATCCCCGGATTGCGGTGGTCAGTATACCGCAGGCACCAAAAGACCCTCCAGCATCCACAGGAAACGGCGCTGCTTTGCATGATAACCTTCCCGTATATCCCGGAAGAGCGGCTCGATCACGGTAGAGAAAGAACTATCCCCTCTCCCGGCCGAGAACTCTCTATCGGAGAAGAGACCGCACCGGATGAGGCCCGATGGAGATCCCGCCGCACATTCATGAGAGGATGGCCAGGAGCATGGACGAGCGTGAGTCGCTCCTCTCGCCCCGGGCAACCCGGAACGTTGATTACATCAGGCGCTCCGGCCGCAAGCCGGAAGAGCCTGCCATCAGGGCCCCTTTCTCCAGGGACGCCGACCGGATCGTTCACTCAAAGGCCTACGCCCGCTACATCGACAAGACCCAGGTCTTCTACCTGGTCGAGAACGACCACATCACCCACCGTGTCCTGCACGTCCAGCTGGTATCAAAGATCGGGCGGACGATCGGCAGGGCTCTCGGCCTGAACGAAGACCTGATCGAGGCGATCGCTCTCGGTCACGACATCGGTCACACACCATACGGCCACCTCGGGGAGGGGTACCTCGACGAACTCTGCCGGGAATACGGGATCAGGGGGTTCCATCACAACGTCCAGGGCGTCCGGTTCCTGGACAGCATCGAGGACTGCGACCTCACGCTGCAGGTGCTGGACGGTGTCCTCTGCCACAACGGGGAGACCCACGACCGGTGCCTTGCGCCCGAGGGTGAGGCCGATTGGGACTCGTTTGCGGCAAAATTCCACCGAATCGAGGCCGGAGGCGACGCACTCCCTCTTACCGCCGAAGGGTGCGTCGTCAGGTGCGCCGACAGCATATCGTACCTGGGCCGCGATCTTGCAGACGCCCTTGAGGTTGAGGTGATGGACGAGAGCGAGCTCGCTGCCTTCCCTGAGAGTTGCATGGCAGTTTTCGGGATAAAGAGAGCAGATAAGAAGGAGTTCTCTGATATCAACCGGGTAGTGCTTGACGTTCTAATAAAGGACGTCATCACGAACAGTTATGATACAGACCTCATCGCATTCTCGGAGGCAGCATCAGAGTCTATTGTGGCCTTCAAGGAGTTCAACAGGCATAAGATCTACGAGAACGAGAGGCTTGTCAGGAACCGGGAGAAGATCCGGTTCATGTTCCGCTACCTCTTCGAGCAGATCATCGAGGACCTCAATGATGAACGCAAAGATTCACCAGTTTATGTAGACTTTTTTGATGCGCCATGGGTATCCAGCGCCTACACCGCCACCGCAAAACCAGCGGAGGCTGCACGGGATTTCATTGCAGGGATGACCGACCGCTACTTTGAGTGGGTCTTCCGGCACTACATCCTCCCGGAGCGGGTCAGATCGAGGTACCGGGGATGGTAAGAAAAACGCGGGCAACGAGAGTGCCGGACCGCTGATCGCTGGAGGCTGTGGAGCCATCAAACATGTCCCGTCAGATTGTGCCGCGACGGGGTGAACCTTCCCCTGGACGGATTTGTCTATTAGGAGATACAGATTGCCGCAGACCATCCCGTCATACGCAGGGTGGGAGGCAGCCGCGGTCTTTGCGAGACGTCATTGCGGAGAGATCGGGGAGACAGCGGGTCGAGAAAGGATGGCTGCCGGGAGATGCAAGAGACAGGGGGTGGCGGGGAACTTTGCTCCCCTCCCCGAAGGGCGAATCCCCCTTGATACACTGCCAGGCGGTCTTCTCCTCGCAGGGAAAGGAGCGGCTGGTTGTTGAAACGCAGAAGACAGGGTGGGGGACCGTCAATTTGCGGTGTCCCCATCCAGCAGCCTTTGAAGATCATGTCTCCATCCCCGGCACGGCTTCCCGCCGGCAATTCGCCCTCCCTGCCGGCGCCGCCTGGAGATGGTAAATGGCAGCTGGTCATACCGCCGGAAAAGGTGGATAGATTAGAGGCTGGATCGTTGACTTGATCTGATCCATGGATCCAACCCGTGGGTTCCTGCAAATATAAATAGTTGTGTGCGTGATCATAAACACATGGGCAGGAAGATACTTCTTGTGGTCCTGGCTGCTGTCCTTGTGCTGGCAGCCGGTTGCACGGGGCTCGGCGGCCCCGAACCAAGGGTCGTGGAGGACTCCGCCACCCAGGATCTCAGTCTTGCCAGAGGGCTGGTCTACAACGTGAAAGCGGTGATCCAGAACGATGGGGCCGACGGTAACGTCACCGTGACGGCAAAACTGATCGACAAAGAGAAGGGTTTTGTCCGGGACGAGGTCTCGACAACGATCTTCATCCCCTCAGGGGAGACAAGAGAGGTCAGCCTGACGCTTGATGGGGATGCCGGTCGGGAGTACCAGCACCGCATCGAAGTGAGTTGACACCAGGTTGCCTGACCGGGGGGGCTCTTCCCCTCCGGCAGGGTTTCCCAGGGTAACATCAGAAGCGGTTGGCTTGACTGACCTTCGGGATGCGAATCTCTTATTTATACATCCTAAACAGCGCACCTATGATCACTAGGTTTCTCGAACATTCGTTCCGAAGATGCCCCTCATCCCGATTCTCTCCAGAACTGCCTGCGTCTTTTTCTGAAGCCCCGTATACCAGATCTCCCGTTCAGTATCTTTCTGGAGGTCCACTCTATGGACCCGACCAAGTTTCTTCAGCAATTCCTCAGCACTCATCTCCTTCTTCCCTTCAGTCTCCAGCATCACCCGTAACGCCGTCTTCAACCGGAGCGCAAGCGTGCAGACAAAGATAACCCCAAGAACCCTGGACTCACGCCGGTGTCGTATCGGTGCAACCTCCTCAAACGTCTTGAGATCCCGAAACACCTTCTCGACGTAATCCTTCTCAAAGTAGATCCGAACAACATCGGTCGCAGAGAGAGATGGATCCGAGGCATACAGCAGATACTTGCCATCCATCCGTTCAGCCTCGACTCTGGCCACATCGTTCACTTCCCAGACAAGAGATACACCCTTCTCAGCGTCATCCACAGAGATCCGGAAGAATTTCCGGTATGCTTTCGGCACGATCCGGTCAACCTTCTCGATGACAGTATCCCGGCCAAGTCTGCTACAGGTTTTCTGAAGTTCAGCCAGTTCCTGCTGGATCTTGAAGATCATACCGTTTCGGGCCTCCATCTCCCGAAACCGTCGTTCAGCATTCAGGTAGACCACAACCGACCCCTTCCTCCCGAACAGCGGGGTATCGACCTTCTGCGCGTAGATATGCATACACTGGGTCGGGACCAGATGATACGGGTCCACCGGAGGTTCTGTTACAGAGAGAAGATCTCGAACCTCCTTTGTTCGTTTAGCAACACCACAGATGAGTTTCCAGCCCTCATCCTCGACACACCCGATCTCGGCGTTGCTGGTGTAGCCCCGGTCCCAGACGATCGTTCCCGGGGCAGTCATCAGGTCGTTCAACCGGATCATCAGATCCGGGACAGTGGTGATCGAGTGGAAACTCCCAGGATGAACAAAGTGTGAGATGGGGTAGGAATCAAAGAACGAAGTCACCACCGAGAGATTTAGCTGGTTTAGGTGTGTCTCATGGGTCTCACTTCCAGGCTCTATCAGAGGACACTCTGTGCCGTAAGTTGGAATTGGGGTGAGATCAAAGGCGATGGTTTCGGGGTTCTGGACAGGGAGAGGATGGAGTTGACGCCAGCGCTGGTATAGTTCCACCTCGATCGTCGGAATGTGGCTCTGGATCCGTCCTGTTTTACGGGATTGAGAACAGATGGCGTCAAGCGAACGAAGATAGGCGTCTTTTGTGAAGTCAGTTGGTTCCATTCCAAGGATGTCCGGGAGGACGGTTGAGCGCACCCATGCATCCAGTTGGGTTGCACTCTCAGGGTCAAGAATACGGTTGATCGCCCAGCTCAGCAGATACTTGCCGGGGGAAGGTCCTTCGATGTCCTCCAGACCCGTGACGTAACGGTCAATTGTGTTGACGATGTTGAGCGACTCTGCAATCTGCCAGAGGAGCATGACATCTCCTGCTACCAGGCTCTGGAGGGGGTAGATGCGTTCGGGGTGCATCCGTTTGGTCTTGGGTTTTGGAACCTTCTCCTGGTCGCTCTCGACGCCGAGATACCGGATCATTTTCTGTTTTGATCGACCGTCTTCCCATATGCTGGTAACCTCATAGAGGTAGACCTGGTTTCCACGCTTGATTCGCCGGATCCAACTCATGGTGATCAATTGAACACTATGTGGAAATAAAAGTGTCGGTTTGATTCTAAGCGACAATCAGGAAGAGGAAGCAGGAGGGACGAGATCGGAAAATGGCGGACGGGACCTAGTGATCAAAATAAGTCTGTTTAGGATACATCTATTCAAACCCGGCTTCATCGACAAGGAAGGACAATCACTACGGCGGGCAGCGTATGCCGGACTATCAGATGACGACTTTCCGATGATGGTTCTACTGAGACTCATCCTCCAGAAAACCACAGATCCTTTGCGAGATCGAGCCAGACACCGATCCTGTTAGGGCGACTGATTCGGCGCGCGAAGATGCAAAACGCCGATCCTATGCCGGCAGGTGCGTTCCTGAAGGCAAACTTGATGGCTGGCGGCTGACACCCCTGCCGAAACCTACATTGTGGCGGGGTGTCAAACACCTGAAGGATGAACCGTCGCAGGCAGAAGGAGGTTGCAGGGTTATGCTGATGGATCACAGACATCCGGTCGTCCTCGTCCACGGCTGGCGGAGCCATCCCGGAATATGGAACCACCTCGCCCCAGCACTCCAGGATGCCGGGCTCCCCTGCTGGAAGTTTGACCATACCGCAATCCAGGAGAATGGAACGGAGGCGATAGCCCTGGCGTTGCAGGAGTTCATCCGTGCACGCAGGAAGGAGAACGGCTATGGCGGCCCCGTCGACATCGTCTGCCACTCGATGGGAACATGTATCGCCCGTTACCTCCTGGAGGTCATCGACGGCAGCGACCGCGAGGAGGATGTCCGGTTCCTTGTGGGGATCGGCCCTCCGAACAAAGGTTCAGCGATGGCCGAGGCCTTCAACGACCCGGAACAGGGCCCGGAGGTGATCCGGCGGCTTGCAGGGGTCTTCGTGCCGCGCGGCTACGACCCCACGGAAGACCTGATCGTCCAGGAGTTCCGCCCTGGGAGCAGGGTCACCTCGGCGCTCTCCCGGGCAGGCACCCGCGACGATATAGCCTACAGGCTCATCCTGGCCGCAAACCTCACCAGAACACCTGCGTTCTTCCCGGCTTTTGGCGGCAGGACACTTGAGTTTGCACCCGGAGAAGGCTGGAGAATGACGTATGCCGGCGACGGCATCGTCCCTCACTCCGACTCGCACCTCCCGGGCGCAGGTGTGGAGATCCTCCCGGCAGACCCTGCCAACCTGGCCAGGCACCCCGAGCGCTACTGCCACATCATGCTGCCACGAAACCCGGAGGTCATCGCACACGTCAGGAGCTGCCTCGCCGCCTCTGCAGCGCCTGACGTGCGGACTCCGCCCAGGAGTTGATCGCCCGTTCGAGATCCTCTGCGGCCTTCTTTGCCGCCTGCTGGATGTGTTCGTGACCTTCCGGCGTCCCGAGTAGATGCTGGCCTGCGCTTACCACATCGTCGACCGCCTTTTTGACCGACTGAGATGCCTCATGCAAGTGTTCCTCGACTGTAGGGGCAACCGGTGCCGATTCCGGTTCTGATTCAGGTACCGGGGCCGGGTCAGTAACCCAGCGCCCCTTTACAAAGCGACCTTCACCCTCGCTCATATGCGAGGGTGTGGATTTGCCGGCATAAAAACCTGGCTCTTTGAATCGCCTTCTCAACCGGTGAGGGTGCACCGGTTCATCTAGCCGGCAGACTGCAAGATATAGAACAGGTTGAAGTTTTCGATGCATGCGCGCGGGCCAATCTCCAGCGGCACCTCTCGTTTCAGGGTTCTGCGAGCCGCCGCGTTCGCCATGTTCTTCCTCCTCCTTTGCGGTCCCCGCTCCCCAGCTCCATCCCGAATGGAGGGATTGGGGTGCGGCGGTATTCTGGAATGGTGGCAAAGTGAGAAGAGAAGAGGTTGCGGCAGAAGAAACTGATGAAAGGGCTCACTGCCCTACATCGCCTCTTTGCCGCCGAAGACACTCGATCGCGGTATCCACGATGGCCCCAAGAGCCTCAACACCGAAAGTCTCGGACGACAGAACGATATCGTATGGAGAGAGGTCATCGATCTCGATGCCGTAGTAATTTCGGTATCGTGTGGCCTCTGAGCGCTGCCGATTCTCAGTATAGACCCGGGCCGCCTCCTCATCCATCCCGTCGCGTTCCGCGATCCGCTTTGCCCGGCATTCAGGCGACGCCTTGAGCCAGATCCGGAGATCGGCGTTCACGATCATCCAGCCCGAGAGTCTACCCTCGATGATGATATCATCGGCAGCCTCCCCGATCTCCTTCTGCCGGGCATCGATCATGCGATCGGCCGATGGGTCGCTCTCTGCAAACTTCCCGAACTCCGCGAGATCCATGCCGTGCTCCCGCGCAAGTTGCCGGAACACCTCTCCCGCAGAGATCAGGTCAAACCCGTGTTTCCCGGCAAGGTAGCGTGCAAGCGATGTTGTCCCGCTCCCCGGCGGGCCGCTGATGGTGATCCGCATCAGATCCCACCTATGTTAAGAGACTTGCGGATCACCTGGCTCATCGCAAGTGAACATAGCATATACCAGATTATCCAGGCAGGTATAAACCAAAGTACAGTGGCGGAGAGGCTGACAATCCCTGCAAACGGCATCACGATCCCGGTTGCAATATCAGCCGCTGCCCCTACCGCCGGAAGCCGCAGGAGGATCCAGAAGAAGATCGGCACCGTCAGCAAAAGGATGATCGCCATCGGGACGAACTGCTGCCGGGAGATCTCGAGTTGATCCTGCATCATCTGCTCCTGCTTCTTCTGGAGCTTCTTGATCCGCTTCTCATCCCCGGAGAGCTGCGCCTCCCGGAACTCTTTCTGGAAGACCCGCATCTTCGCCTGCGTCTCCTGCATCTTCTCGTAATCGATGGTGTACTTCTGGACGAGCGATGAATAGAGGCCTGTCAGGCTCGAGAGGATGATGATCATGACAAAAAACGGCACCGCAAACCCCTCAGGATCGATGAGAGGGCCAAGCACAACATCCATTGCTGTACCGATCGTCAGGCGCACCCAGCTGACGCTGTATGAAAGGAAAACCAGCAGAGTAAAGAGAAGTGCGATCGTGGGGGCTTGCTTCTTCAGGTCAACCATATCGGGTTACCTCAAAACACTCACCAGGTCATCGATGCCATGCTCAAGCAGGAAATCCTCGTTCCTGACAATTTTGATGGTACAGCCGGCATACATCGCATATGCAGCGGCAACGGCACGGTTGAACTCCTGGTGTTCGGCGATCGCGCGCGAACCCTCCATGTCACGGCTTCTTGAGGGGTCACCCAGCCGACGCATCAGGATCTGGTCTGGATCGGTCTCCACAAGCACGATGATGTCGGGCATAAGTTCATGGAGAACCCATTCGGGCAGTCCGGCAAGAAACCCTGCCGGGGTCTTGACGCTGCTATGGGTATCGATGATAACGCTTGCATCTACGCTCATGGCTGCGATGCCTGCGGCAGCCTCTTTCTGCAGGCGTTTCTGGACATCTTTACCAAGTTTTCGCATCTCGTCGCGATCCGTGACCAGGTTCTCCCTCCTGGCCGCCTCAAACATAAATGTGCCAAAGTTAACTGCCTCATAAGCGATGCCCTCGGCCGCCAGCCTCTCCATCGCCCCGTTGATGACGGTGGTCTTCCCTACACCGGGGACGCCGGTTACAACGACTTTCTTTCCCAACGTTATCACTCCAATCCGGGTATTTTTTTTCTCTGCAAGATAGATCCGTGCCTCGAAGAGTAATGCCTTTCGGAACCCGCCCGGCACCACCGAACCAAAAAAAAAGTCGTCATTCGGTCTTGAGGGAGGCGGTCAGGACGAGTTACCGTGGAACTCACTTTGGGTTCTCCCGGAGGAGGGAGTTCTCCGACCCCGCCCGCCGGGCAGGGTCATCATAACTACTCCTTCCCGAAGAAACCGCGCATGAACGGGTACATCTCCATGATCTGCTGGCTTGCAATCTCCTCGTAGAGGCGGTAGGTTATACTCACCGCAAGCAGCAATCCCGTTCCACCGACCGCCCCGATCACACCGAAGAGGTTTGCCACTACCGAGAGGAGGCCTATAAAGACACCGCCGATGACGGTAATCCTGGGGATGTAACGGTCGAGGTACTTCTCCAGCACCTGAACATTCCTCCGGTATCCCGGGATCTGCATCCCGCTCCTCTGGATCTGCCGGGCCACAGCCTTCGAGTCGAGACCAGCGGTCTTGACCCAGAAGAGCGCGAATATCGCGCCGCCGATAACCATCACACCGACATCTATTCCCATCCGAAGCAGGATCTCCCATGGAGCATGCCCCAGGTCAGCGATCCACCACATCCAGTCCTGCGGCTGGTTTATTGGAGCGATGTACCACATCAGACCGTTTACCGGCACCTGTCCCTGGAACTCGCCCAGTATCGTGATCCCGGCGTTCGAGAGCAGCATCCCGATCATCTGGACGTTGGCCTGCAGCACACGGACAAGGATCATGGGGAGAACGCTCGCGTAGATGAGTTTAACCGGGAACCGCGCACGGGCGCCGCGGACAGCGGTATGCGCAAGCGGGATCTCGATGCGCGTCGACTCCACGTAGACGATTACCAGGAAGATGGCGATCGTTGTAACGAGAGCGAGCAGGTCCGTCCCGAAGTACTCAAGGAAGTTCACCCCGGAAGTCGCCACCGCAAACAGCCGCGGGAAGAACCCGATCGGGAAGGGATCGGTTCCTGTCTGCCAGTTCAGGAACCCGTTCACGAGACCCTGAGAGACCCCGGCAACGATGAAGAGCCCCACACCCGAACCGATGCCCCACTTGGTGACGACCTCGTCCATGAAGACCACCAGCAATCCGCCAAGGCAGATCTGGAGAAAGATCAGGACCGAGACGATGAACGTGTTCCCGCCAAAGAACTCCGCAGCCACCGCCGGATCGGGCAGCATCATCCCGCCAACGATCATGGGGAGCCCCTCGATCACGATCATCACGAAGATGAGCATCTTCTGCAGGCCCATATACATGACCTGCCCGCGGGCTTCACTGGTATCGATCTGCAGGAGGTCGGCACCCTTGAGCAGCTGCAGCACAATTGACGCGGTGACTATCGGCCCGATACCGAGATGCAGAAGCGAACCGCTCGCACCGGCAAGCAGGGCGCGGTACATTCCGAACAGATCCTGTGACTGCGGCGAGAGCCCAAATATATCGATGTTCGTCAACGTGAAGTAGAGGAGCAGAATCGCAACCGTCCACATAAGTTTGTTCTTAAAATGGACATGCCCCTCCGGATTTCGGACTGCAGGCATTGCTGCAAGGATGGGTTCAAATCGATCCAGCAGATCTCCCATGGTTTCACCTTAAAAGAGGATCAGACGGTCATTGCCTGACCGCCCATCTCCTCGATCTTTGCCCGGGCCCGTTCCGAGAACGCCCTGGCGGAGATACTCATCCTGTGGGTCACCTGTCCACCGCCGAGCACTTTCTCGATGCCGATCTCGGTGGCATCGAGGGTGATAAGATCACCCTCCCGGGTGGCAAACCCTTCGCTGACCAGCGCCTCGATCATCTGGTCGATATCCCCAACGTCAATGGCGGATACCGGCACGGAAGTCTTGTTGACGAAACCGTGCTTGCCGTTGGATATCTCCCCCCTCAGGTAGAAATGAGAGAAGCGATGATCACGCTGCCCGGCTCTGCCACGTCCACCCCTGTTTCCGGCGCCACGCCGGTTTTTGTGCGTACCGCCGCCACATGTCCGTGAACCCCTGTATTTAGATCTCTTGTTTACGGGCATCAGATTCACCTCATCCTGTAGAGGAGATCGTTGATCCGGGGGCCGTAGTAGCCGAGAGCCCCACCCTGCTGAAAGGTTCTCTTGATTGTTTTAAAGCCCTTTCGAGGTGGGTGCAACCGCAACACCGGCTTGATCTCCACCAGATCAGCAAAACTCGTCTCGCCGCTGCAAAGCGCTGCCGCAAACTCATCGATATCGGCATAAGGCGTGTGCTCACGGATGTAGTCGTCCGTCAGCCTCTCATCACCGGTAAGCCTGCCGCGGGTGCGCAGCAGCGTGGCGAGGGTCTCCTCATCCACCTCACCGTAGGCCACAAAATCCTTTACCTTGCGGATCATGCCCTGATATGCAGGTGTTTCAGGCACGAGAACACAGTGGTTGACGTGGTGGAGACGGAGCATCTTCAGGGTGTCCCTGATCTCGCGGTTGGTCTTGACCACACCGCGCACCTGTACTACCGCGTACATCACTCCGTACCCCCGATCCTGACCATGTTGGTCTTCCGGAGCGCCTCAAACGTTGCCTTCGCATAGTTGATGGTCGTCCTGGTCTCTCCACGGTTGAACGCCCAGACATCCTTGATCCCGGCAAGCGCCAGCACCTTCTTCGGGATATCCCCTGTAACCAGCCCGATGCCCTGTGGGGCGGGCTTCAGCGTAACACGGACACTGCCTGCCTTCCCGGTCACCTCGAAGGGGATCGAGTGGGCGGCATCACAACCGCATTCCCAGCTCCCGCAGCCGCGGGAGACCTTGATGAGATTCAGTTTTGCATCTGCTATTGCCTTCTGGATCGCGTTACCGACCTGGACGTCCTTGCCCTGACCGAACCCCACGTAACCGTTCCGGTTGCCGACCACCACGGTGGTACGAAACTTCACGCGCCGGCCCGAGTCCGTCATACGCTGGACCATGTTGATGTCCAGCACCTCGTCCTCAAGGTCGGGCAGGAGGACATCCACAATCTGGGGCTCCTTGATCGGCCTGCCGCTTGCGAGCACCTCATCGATACTGGTGAGCTCGCCAGCGGCGACCCTGCGCCCGAGGCCGGTGAGCGGAATCCATTCTTCCTCTACGTATGCCATTTTCACACCAGCTCCTTCTTGATGGCCAGAGCCACAGCCTCTACGTTCTCCACCAGGTTACCAGCCCGATCGGGATCATGCTCTGCTATGTGAGCGCCCCTGAGTCGCTCCTCGGCAGGGAGGATCGATTCTCCATAGGGAACGTTAAGACCCGCATCAACTGCTCCCCTGAGAGCGGCAAAGACGCGCGCGCCCGGTTTTGCCCTGGCAAGCCCTATATCCAGGATCGCCTCGCTATAACCCGCGTTCAGCGCCCTGACACCAAACAGCATCCCGGTAAGGTAGGCTGCCGGTGTGTTCGCGCCTGATCCCTCATAACCGTAGCCAGCAAGTTCTGTCGAGTAGGCAGACACAAGGGTGCGGTCACCCTCAACCCCGGGAACGATCAACTGCACGATGATCTGCCGGTTTGTCTTCCGAACGACCATTCTGGGCATCCCGGATGAGAGAAGCGCCATCCGCTTGTAGTAATCGGTCTTTCCCTCGTGCCGTCTGCGGAAAGGCACAAAGTAACGTGGACCGGTTGCCATTATTCCATCCCTCCTGCCATCATATCAACGTGGGATTTCAGGTGCGCGACACTCCGGAACTGTCCTCCGGATGCCCGCCGGTACATAAGGCGGTAGACGCTGCGGTCGATCGTGCCCTCGTCACGCATCTCGCGCAGGAGACGGCGCTGAGCCCTGATCTTGCGAATCCATGCACGTTTACCCGGGTTCCGTGATCCGGCCGCACCCTTCCGCCGACCTGACCCTTTCCGATGACCGTAGGAACGCTTCGCCATACGGGCCCTTGTCCTGCCACGGCTGTTCCCCTTCACGGGGTTTGCCCGGATCGCACCTTCACCAATGAGATCCCGCAGATCCTTCCTGGATATCGCCGCCTCAATATCGGCCTGCCGTTCGGGATCGAACCAGACACGGTTGACCCCGCACTTGAGGATGGCGGCCGCCATTCGTCTCTGGTTGCCGAGATCACTCATCCTCGCTCACCTCTTCCTCGGCCGCGACGGCTTCCCCGGCCACGCGGGTGAGATCCTTGGCGTTCAGCACCTTTAACCCCATCTCCATGGCCCTCTCCTGGATCACGCCTCGCTTCCTGTTACCCACAGATCCAGCGATCCGGATGGCCTGAGTCTCAGGGTTCAACCCGTCAAGATCCGCAGGTGAAAAGACCCGCACCTCCTCATACCCACTCGGGTGCATGCCGCGGACTGCGGTCGGCCCCCCATAACCAGGGCCGGGAAGGGCGCCTTTTGCCCTAAACTGCCGTCTCTGTTTGTTATGCAGACCACGCGGGCGCCTCCAGACATCTGCCAGTTTCACCTTCCGATGAAGCCCCCGCCTCTTGAAGGCTGGCTTATTGTGACTGGTGCGGACGCGGATCAATCTTCTCTTTTCATCCATGATTCTCACGCCCTCTCGGTGATGTAGATACCATCCTGGAACACCCTTGGATCGCGCTTCCTGATCCTGGTTGCATGCTCGATGTTTGCGGCTGTGTTGCCAACCTTCTCCTTGTCGATACCTGAGAGAACCACCTCGTCGTTTCCGAGGTTTACAGTGACACCGTCCAGGATCTTTGCCAACCTTGGTTGTTTCTCGCCCAGGAAGTTGTTGATCTCAAGACGGTCGCCCTTCAACTTGAGCTGAATCGGAAAGTGACTGTATACAACCTTCATCCGGTACTCGTAGCCCTCAACAACACCCCGGATCATGTTCTCTGCGTGAGCTTCAAGCGTGCCGCTCATGGCAAGGAACCGCTTCTTGTCAGACGCGGTCGAGATGACAATAAAGCCATCCTCGATCCCGAGGTCAATCTGCGGGAAGCGCATATCGCGGACCAGTCTGCCCTTCGGCCCGGAGACGGTGAGCACACCGCCTTCGAGCGTGATGTTCACGCCGGAAGGGATCCTGACCTTTCGTGTTATTCCCATACTCTCGCCCTCCATCAGTAGACGTATCCCAGCAGTTCTCCGCCGATACCCTCATTCCGCGCCTGCGTGTGGGAAATGACACCTTTTGAGGTTGAGATGATCAGGATGCCGAAGTTCTTCGCCGGAAGGTACTGCGACTCCCAGTATTCCATCTCGGCCATCGCCACCGGAAACCTCGGGTTGATCGCGCCGCATTTATTGATCGTGCCGGAGATCTGGACCCGAAACTGGCCGCCACGGCCGTCATCGATAAACTCAAAGCCGTTGATAAAGCCGTTTTCCTGCATAACGCGGAGCATAGCACCGAGTAGCTTGCTGGCGGGCTCAACAATGACCTCGCTCTTTCCAGCATCACTGGCATTCTTAATCGCACACATCGCGTCGGCGATTGGATTCAGTCGTGCCATATTCTCCACCCCTAGTTCAGCTTCTTAAAGCCCATCTTCCTTGCATTCTCACGGAAGCACTGACGGCAGAAGTAGATGTCATACTTGCGTACGAGCCCCTGCTTCCGGCCACAGATGCGGCACTCGTTCGCCCCGCGACCAAATTTCTTGACGCCCTTGCCAGATGCGGGCGCTCCTGACTCTTCAGCCATGCCTTAAACCTCCACCAGGTAGCGCTCGCGCATGAACGCGAGGGCATCATCTCTGCTCACTTTCTGCGTCTCTGGCAGTTTCCTTCGCTCGATTCGCCGGCGTGCAACCCGCACACCCTTGTGCTCTAGCACCACATTGATGTCCATCCCATAGATGCCGACCATCGGATCGTAGGACATGCCCGGAAAATCGGTATGCTCCTCGATCCCGAATGAGACATTCCCGGTCCGGTCAAACTGTGATGGCGCCAGTCGCCTATCGATTATATCAAGGGCGGTCGTGATGAACTTCTCGGCGTTCTCGCGGCGCAGCGTAACCTTGCAGCCTATGGGTGCCCCTTTACGGATACCAAACGCCGGCTGGGTCCGCTTTGCTATGGTGCGGACAGGTTTCTGGCCGGTGATCTGCTGCATGATCTTCTCCGCCTTGACCAGCCTCTCCCCGCTCTCTCCAACACCCATATGAACGACGACCTTATCGATGTAGATCTCCTGCATAGGATTGCTCATGATGAGACCACCTCCAGTTCAGGCGCAATCGCGGAGCGACCGACCATAAAGATATAGTCCTCAATAGTCTCGAAGCGCTCATCGGTCGCATCATCCACCAGGACGATGCGATTCGGGAGAGGGCTTGCCGTCCTGATTATCTCGACGATCCTGCCTACCTTACCCGAGTGTTTCCCACCTATGATCATGGCCACGTTCCCTTCTGCAAAGGGGAAGTGATCGACGATCTGGAAACGCTTATCTCCATCTATTCCAAGGGTCACCACAATGGAGTCCGTTGCCCTGTAGGTATTGTCAGCCAGGATATTTGCTCCAAAGCCAAGGTTCAACTGCACCCTGCCGCCGCTGAGAGTCGTCTTGCCCCTGACCCTGCAGAGACGGGTCTTTGCAGACTCCGCCGGGATGCCGACCGCAACATAGTTGCCCCGCTTATCCAGCTGGATACGGTAATGCTTCCCGATCTTCGGGATCGAGACTATGTCAAAGACCCCAAGGCCCATCTGCGGGTTCTTGCAGGCCCGACCGTTGACGATGACGTCCTGCTGGTGCAGGATCTTCCGGACCTCGCTCGCGTTCTGGGCGAGGCCAAGGTGCTCCCGGAGCCAGACACCGACCGGAAGGGCATCGGCGTTGTGCGGCCCGGGAGCGGTCTTCATGACAAATTTCTTTGTTTTTGCCGGAACACGCCATGACCCCGGCGCTGCCAGCCGCTTGAGATGCCCGGACATTATGCACCGCCCCCAAGTCTCTCTTCACGCAGTCTGTCTTTCAGGTTGAGCTTCGTGATCTGCACATTTGATGGATCAACCGGTCTTGGAACCTCGGTCCCATCGGCCTTCGTCACCATCACACCGTGGACCACGAGGCGGCACGCCTTCATATCCACCGCGTCGACGATGCCCTCCTCGCCAGCGAAGTCCCCACGGAAAACCTTCACGGTGTCCCCGCTGACCACACGAACCCGGCGGGTGCTGTACTTCTCCCGGAGTTCAGGAGAGAGGGAGGCGGTGAGGAACCTCCCCCTGGTGTGGTTAGGGGCGTTATACCGCGCTTTACGCTGTTTCCTTGGCTGTTTGCTTGTTATGCGTACCATCCTTACCACACCTTACACTATCATCGTCGCCATGGAGGCGATCTTCGGGAAACGCTCCGCGATCTCGCGGGGAACTGGACCCTTGATCTCGGTTCCCTTCGGCTCTCCGCGCTCGTTGATGAGCACCATGGCATTGTCCTCGAACGAGAGCCGGATGCCGTTTGGACGACGGATCTCCTTCTTCTGCCTGATGACCACAGCCTTCTCGAGTTTGCGCCGCATGTCGGGAGTACCTTTCTTGACGCTCACGGTTGCGATATCGCCAATGCCCAGGCAGGGCTGCCGCCGCCGAACACCATGGTAACCATCGACCGAGATCACCTCCACAACCCGTGCACCGGTGTTGTCTGAGCAGACCATCCTGGAGCCGGTGGCAAGGGCACGCGGGATCTTCGCCTGCATCGCCTTCATTTTTTCATCACCTCAACCACAACAAAGTTCTTGGTCTTTGACAGCGGACGGCATTCCGCGATCCTGACCTGATCGCCCACCCTGGCATTGAGACAGGGCGTGTTGTGGGCGTGGTATCTCGACCGGCGCTTCTCGTAGCGATTGTACTTCTTGACGTAGTGGAGATACTCACGCTCCACAACAACAGTAGCGTTCATACGATCGCTCACGACTTTGCCGGTAATCACCTGGCCGCGTACCGGCAAAGTGCCGTGAAACGGACAATTTGCGTCCTCACACTCCTTTTCCGGAATGGGGACGCCCAACCCAATGTTTCGTGCCATTATTCATCCTCGATTATTTAATGCGCATGCTGATCCGCCGTTCCGGCTGCATCTCGATACTCGACCCATCGATATCGATGGTCGCGCCATCGGGAAGCCGAAGGCGGAAGACGCTTAACCGCTTCGGTATACGTTTTTCCCCTCGCCCGGTCTGGATGAGCAGGGTGTTTCTGGTCTCACCAACGACGCGACCGGACAGCCCCACATGAGCCGGGTTGCTCGCACGAACTACCAGAACATCCAGGCCGATCAGTTCGTGCCGCAGGATGTTCCGGGGAGATATCATGCATTCCTCCGTCGTGCGTTCTGCTCGGTCTTGATCCGCGCGATCGTCCTCCGGATCTCACGGATCCTCCCGGGATCCTCGGTGGCTCCGCCTGCACCGACCTTGCCCCGCTCCCGGATCAGTTCAAGGGAGAGTTTCTGCTCCTGTTCGAGGAGTTCGATATCGGAGAACTGCCTCACTTCGTGTGCACGAAAGATTGCCATTTATATCTCCTCCTCGTAATCGTCATCAGGCATCTCCTCAAACTCATCTTCATCAGCATTCTCAACCACCGGGGGCTGCGCCGGAATTTCCTTGGGCTCAGGCTCGATAATTTCGAAAGTATCGGGAAGTTTTGCATCAGGCGGAACGATCTTTACCTGAACACCGATGACGCCAAGTTTCTTTATCGCAATTGCATAGCCCTTCTCGACGATCGTCTCACTGGGTTCGCCGCAGTGCTTGACGTAGCCCTCAATAAACTTCTGGGTTCTTGAGCGAGCGCCGGTCAGTTTCCCGGCGACGACAACCTCGCAACCGAGAGCGCCGGAATCCATCACACGCCGGATTGTGCTCTGCCCCGCCTTCCTGAAGTACCACCCGCGCTCAAGAGCGTTTGCCAGCCTTTCCGCCATGATCTGAGCATTAAAAGTGGGATTCTGAACCTGTTGAACCTCTACCTGTGGTGACTCGATCCCATAGACGCTTGCAAGGTCCTGGGTGAGCTGGCGTACCTGTTTGCCGCCCTTCCCGATCACTATACCGGGTTTCTCCGCAAAGATGGTCACCTGGGTGCCGAGCGGTGTCCGGGTTATATCCATGCCACCGTATCCAGCTCGCTTGAGTTCCTTCATGAGAAACTTCTCAACCCGGACGTTGCGCACGCCATCCGCGATAAATCTCTTCTCGATTGCCATTACGCCACCTCGGTCACGATGATCTCGATGTTCACGGTCTCGCGGCGCTTGGGGGTGGCGCGGCCCATCGCACGCGGGAAGAATGACCTGAAACCACGGCCCCGGTTGGCCGCTACGTGCTCGATCCGGAGATTTGTGGAGTCAAGGCCGATGTACTCGGCATTCTTCTCGACGGACTCGATCAGCCGGATGTAGGCCTCGGCGGCCTTGACGGGATACCGACCGGCAGGCCATTTTGAAAGACCGCGCTTGTGAGCGACGTTCCTCTTGAATCGCTTGAACGGGATGGGTTTCTTCAGCGCCACAACATCTGCGAGGTAGGCCTTTGCCTCAGAGGTGGTCATGTTCCGGATGAACCTGGCAATCTCAATCGAGTGCTTGGGAGAGACGGGAATTTCGTTCGCCTTTGCTCTAGCAACGTTCTCGCCTTCAATCTCTGTCGAATAACCTGTTCTTGCCATTTCCATCACTTCAGCGGGACATACTTGCTCGAACGGGTCGCACCGATACCGGCGCTGCCGTGGGAGACCTTCTTACGGGTCAATGCAAACTCTCCAAGATAGTGGAAGACCGCCTCTGGCTGGATCTCAACCTTCTGAAACTCTTTCCCGTTGTGGATCTCGACGGTCTTCCCAACCATCTCTGGCATGATGACCATGTCGCGCAGGTGAGTGCGTAGGGGTGCCTCTCCAGACCGAATATCGGCAAGGAGTTTCTCTTGCTCCCGGGAGAGACCCCTGTCGAACTTCCTGCGCGCCCTGGCCGGCATGAGCGGCAGCAGTTCTGATAACGCCATCTGCTGCAGGTCCGCAATGGAGTGGCCGCGGTAGGTGAACTCCTCGCGCCTCCGCGGCATCCGCTTCTGTGTTTTCTTTGCCATGCTTCACACCTCACTTCTTCCACTTACCGGTTCTCC
>Ga0208824_1000536_pt1 | contig 40304 bp, 39 predicted proteins | sample AD_JPNTR3_MetaG_FD_184447 | JGI IMG/M metagenome (GOLD analysis project Ga0208824, IMG submission 184447) | Active sludge microbial communities of municipal wastewater-treating anaerobic digesters from Japan - AD_JPNTR3_MetaG (SPAdes) (version 2) | ecosystem: Engineered > Bioreactor > Anaerobic...
CCCGCCGGCAGCTTCTCCACCTTCCAGGATATCCCCGCAGATGACAGATAAGGCAAATAAAGCCCGATTCGCTGACGAAAACTGGCCCGACTCGGATTGTTGGAAAGAATCAGCAGATTCACTCGTTCATCTTTCCTTTCAAACATAGTTGTCCAGATGTCTCTCGAATCCCACAGTCTGCGCAAAGACCTTTTGGAAAAGAGTTAAAGGATCACTTTCCAGGGAGCATCGTAATCACATGTTTCGATTAAATCCAGCAAGTGCTTTGCCATCTTTGTACAGTTATATTCCCGATGCGCATGCTCCATCCCCGCCTGGGCGATTTTTTCCCGTTCCGCATCATGTTTCAAATACCAGTCGGCCAGCTCAAAAAATTCCTCTTCCGTATCAAAGTACCGCAGGTGTTTGCCGTCCTCGTGGAGCAAATCAGTCTGCGGCACTCGCTTGGCCAGCACAAACGTCCCGCAGGAAAGGCAATTAATCAGCCGGTCGGAATGGTACAAAGGAACATCATTAACAATATTGATGCTCAGGGCAATTTTGGCCCCGCTGAGGGCATAAAAATAATCCAGCCCCTCCACTCGCGGGATTCCAAAGGCCCCATAAACTCGTCCGCCCGGCATTTCGGAGATCCGCTTGATCAGATCATACCGATCCCCTCTTTCACCCAGCCGCCGATGAGTAGCTTTACCGGTAAAAATCAGGTCTGTCTTCCACCGGCTGTCCACTGAATAACGATACTGAATGTCTGGATCGCAAAGATTCGGCAGGAAAGCACAAACAGGCACGCTGGCATCTTTATATGTCTGCAAAAACCGCCCGGCGCTGGTATTAACTACCATATCGCACTCCCTGCCTATCGCCAAACGCTCTGGATTCCGTTCCGGATGCGGATCTTCATCACGCCCCACAAGGTAAACACCCGGCGCCGCCTGCCGGATTTGCCGCACGGTTTCATCCGTCAGGTACTTCATACTCAGGATGAAAATTAAATCCGGCTGATAAGCACGAATCTGTTCCGCCAGAAGCCGATCGGTGCGGCGCCGGACCAGACCAGGCAGGTACCGACGTAAGCGAATCGCGGAAACAGGGTCCATCCGGCTGAGCATCATCCGATAACTGAACCGCTGAACATCGCAGCCGGCCCGAAGCAGCCCTTTCACCCACATACGCTGGGAAACATGGATGGATTTGGGCGATTCATCCTTGAAGTCTGCAATCACAAAGATTCGCTTGACTCCCAACTGAGTTATCCTTTCATAGAGCAGCAGAAACCGTAATTTCTGTCGGCAGCGGAGCAGGCATCTGCCAGCCGGGTTCCGGATCCATGGCTTTCGACAGCAAAAAGTATTTTACATACTCCCGGTAATAATGCCAGTCAGACGGATAATAGGCAATCGCTTTCCGAATCAGTTTCAAGGCCGCCGCACGATAGCCGTCCTTGGCATATTGCCGAGCCAACCCTCGATATTCCCGACTGATCTTTTTATGGGCGATCCGCCGCGGAATCAGACGATCCCCGCCAAGGCAATGATAAAAACGTTCATAGACCAATATCGGATTAGCAGACTTATTCTTGTCTTTTTGATATATCAGGCTGCTTTCGGTGTGATTTCGGATAGCATAGATGTCTTTAACAAATAAAAATCGAATCTTCATAGACAGCCGAAGAAACATATCAATATCTTCAAAAGTTTTTAGTTTCTCGTCCCACCACATGCTTTCCAAGGCTGTTTTATGAAAAAGGGATGCAGACGGATGAACTCCAGGAACCTTTATAAAGTAATTGATTGCCAGGTCACCACTCAAAAAACGTTCAGGACCAAAAGCATCCTCGATCGTTCCATCGAGATACACTTCTTTACGGTTGCAATAAGCACATCCAAAGGTTGGATGCTGACGCAATGCTTGATAGAGAGTATTTAAATACGCTGCGGGCCACTCGTCATCACTGTCTAAGAAAGCAACGTATTCCCCTTTGGCTTTAGCAAGGCCAAGGTTTCGCGCACTGGATACCCCGCCGTTCTTTTTATAGTAATAATGGATTCGCTTGTCATTCAAGGAACGGATAAACTCGGCGGTATTGTCTGTAGAACCATCGTCAACAACCAAAAGTTCCCAGTCTGGATAGGTTTGCTGCAATACACTTCGGATGGTTCGAGATAGCAAAGAGGCACGATTGTAGGTGGGAACAATTACGCTGATTGTTGAATTTTCCATCCATTTACCTTCTTTTTTCAAATACAGTCATATTGCTCAAACGCAGTATTGTATGAAAACGATTGGAGGGTACGATCGTCTCCTGAATGGCCCGAGTAACTCCCGGAAATCGTCCGCTCCCTGTATCATGGAAAATGAGAATACCCCCACGAATCAACCAGCGTTCCCACAATTGGATATCTAGTAAAACATCCTCATATCGGTGTGAACCATCAATAAATAAAAGACGAATAGGCCGATTCCAGCCATTGGCGGCATTTTGAGAGGTAGCCCGGATTGGTTCAACATACTCTCTAACTTGGTGTTCAAAAAGATTCTTCAAAAATGACTGATAGCTTTCATTCTCTTGGTACGCTGGCACAACATCGGGCTGGTGTGTATTAATATGCGGATCAATAGCAATAACCTTTTCCGGACGACCTGCCTTTTTGAGGGCCGTTGCCATACATACAGCAGATTTACCCTTAAAGGAGCCAATCTCAACAATGATACCGCTTTTCTTCTGAAAAAAAGCATAGTAAAAAAGCGTAAGAAGTTCCTTTTCGCTCAAATGTCCTTCAACCTGCATCAAATCTTCAAGTTCTTCTATGGTCAAAACTTTTTGTAGGTTCCTGCTGATTATATGGGCGTACCACCCCTGATATCTTAAAAGACGTGGAATTGCTGTTCGTTTCGGTTTGATTTCAGGGATCTTTTGCCCCATAGATTTCTCCTGCTCAAAGAGAATCATAAGTCCAGATATTCATTCACAGTATACTGAAAATTTTCACAGGCCCGTTTGTTACAGAAAACCGTGCTCGGCAGGTTAAGGGCGGCGGCCAAAGAGGCACTGCCTGAATACATCAGATAACGCCTGCCGGCAGAAGCCAGAACATTACACAAATCCTCCAGCGAACACACATCGACAGTCTTGGGACAAAACTCTTTTACAACTTTTTGCTGCAACGGATTCTTCTTAAAATACGGATAATTCACAAAACAAAAATCTCCTATCTGGTAAAGATAAGAAACACATCGTTTCTGAAACTCCTTCTCATAATACCCGTTGGCTTTACCCGATGGGCCGAAAGAGAGATCCGCTACTGTGCAGTCTCGCAGCGTTTCTCTCAGGCGGGGTGAATAATAAAGGCGAGGTGCATCACCCCCCTCAAGCCCGAAAAGCCGAACAAGATATTCGTTAAGGGTCCTGCATTCAGAATACCACGAAAGGGGCTCATTGATAAACCATCCGTATTCATCCGTAAATTCCACATAAGGATTCTGTTTCCAGATAAAATCCCAAATTTCCTGATTCCGAAAGATCGATTTGGTAGAAAGGAATACCCGGATTTGCTTTTGTTTCCGCAGCAGTTCTGGCAGAGCCGAATAAACCAAATGATCTCCCAGACCGCCGTAGATCACCTGGATAACCAATCGCCCTGATTTCTCAGCAGATTCGGCGATTTGTGAATCCGGAATGCATCGTTCCGGCAGAAATTGGCTTCTTCTGAGTTTATACCATTTTCTCTGAAGTTTAGAGTACCACGTATGCTTGGCGCGCATCTTAAAATGCTCTTTTATGACGGGCATTGTCTCACCAAAGTCTTCGTTGAATCACGGGTTCAAATACCATATCCTTCGTTCTTGCTTTCTGTTGCAAACATCTCCATCATTAGAAAACAAACCTATCAGCAATGATTTTTCTCCACAGATTGAGACACTGGAAACTCATGGATTGGACCTTTTCAAACGGAAGAACTCCCGGCCGCTATGGGTTTGAGTCGGCCGCTGCCGGGCGATGGCCTCAATATCAATCCGCCAGCCGGCACGGTACTTCTCCGCAAGAGCTTCAACAGTCAGTTCTGCACAATCATCCCACTCATTCCGCGTCGAGGTATTAACCAGATTAACCTGAATCGCCGTCGCACAGGACTTCTGAAAGGCCAGGAGGGGTCCCACTTCATCCGGATGCTGCTTGCACCACCGGCAAGCCCAGGATTCAAATGTGTTCGGATTAAAAAAATACCCGAATCGCTTATAAATCTTTCGTCTTGGCAGAAATGCACCCGCCTTTTTCATCAGCCCGCTGTTCGGCCGGAACAGCACACTCCACAGTTTGCTTCGATTTACCCTGCACTCCACAAGATGCCGCACCCGCTCTGTCGGATAGACCGTAGCGCACAACTCAAAAGGATAACAAGTATGGGAACTTTTGCCTCGTCTCCAATCCAATAAGTAGAATTCCTGCTCATCGACCCTCTGCTTCTGCGCCGCGCCGGCTTCCAGCTCCTCCTTTGCCATATCCGGACCCAGCCGAAGCGAAAAGCCAAATAAATCCTTCGCTTGGCTCAAAAATGCTTTTTCAATCAACCCCAAATCCACCCCATCAAAAAAAACGACATCATCAACCCCGAATAGTAAATACGGCGTCTGTACCTCCCGAAGAATTTGCAGCAAATCCGTATGAAAATCCCCCTCTCGGATCACCCTGCAATCCGGAAATTCCCGGAACAAAGAATGATATTGTTCACGAAACTTCTCTTCTTTCCAGACAATCAGCGTCTGAATTTTATCTTTTGGAAAATATCGAAACAAACTCTCCAAATAACCGTGCAGCTGCATCGGTCGGTTTTTCGTAAACACAATGGTGCTCAAAACAGCAGTCATTACTGATCCAATGAATCATCCCGCAGAATCGACTGCACCTGCGGCATTTTCCAGATTTTTTTCGATACACTTTTTTCTCTTCCTTCGGCTCCTGCGCCGCAGGTTGTACATCTCCGCATTCAGCACTCGTGTCGTATGGGCCAGATGCCACACATATCTTCCCAGGACGGAATCCGGCAATTCGACCGTTTGACAGCCGCGGTCAACCAGTTCAAAATACAGTTTCTTGCCGACCGACCGTCCCTTTTCCCGCTCCATTAAAAACGAAAGATTTTCCCTTTTCAATATCTCTCTCCGAGAAACAATCCCGACAAACCAGCTCCGGTGTCCTGTAATGGACCACGCAAATCGTAACATCGCCGTTGGGCTTCGCCTCGTTCATCGCTGCGGTACAATCAGCTGAGTCTCATACAGATTCCTATACGTCTGACAGCTCCCAACCAGTTGCTGATGGGTGCCCTGCCCCACAATACGGCCCCCCTCCAGAACCACAATCCGGTCCGCCGAGATGATCGTACTGAACCGGTGAGCAATCAGAAAACACGTCCGCCCCTTCATCAGCCCCTCCAGAGCCGCATGAATCTTGGCCTCGCTGTCCGCATCAATCTGGCTCATCGCCTCATCAAAAATCAAAATCGCCGGATCCTTCAGAATCGCCCGCGCAATCGCAATCCGCTGCAGCTGTCCCCCGCTCAGCCCGCTGCTGTGCTCGCCGATCATCGTATCATACCCCTCCGGCAGCTGCTCAATAAACTCATGCGCATAGGCCTTGCGGGCGGCCGCGATTATCTCCTCCCGCGAAGCGCCGATCTTCCCATACCCGATATTGTTGGCAATCGTATCCCGAAAGGTCACAATATCCTGCGTCACAAGACCAATCTGCCCCCGAAGACTTCGCAGTGTCGCTTTGCGGATATCGCAGCCGTCAATCAGAATCCGCCCGCTGTCCGGATCGTAAAAGCGGGCTATCAGATTAACCAGCGTCGATTTGCCCGACCCGTTAGGCCCCACGATAGCCACTGTCTGGCCGGCAGGCACCTCCAGACCGATCCCGTTCAGCGCCGGCACCGACGAACCCGGATAGGTAAAGACCACATCCTCAAAAACCATCTTCTCCCGCATTGGTCCCAATTCCACCGCATCCGGCTCTTCCCGTTCCAGCGGCTCATCCAGCACGGCAAAAACACGCTCCGCCGCCGCATTCGCCCGCTGCACCTCATTCCAGACATCGCTTACCTTCCGGATAGACTCCGCTGCCGTCCCCAGAAAAATCAGCAGTCCGAAAAATGTCGTCGGCTGCATCCCCTCATACTGCTTAATAACCCACGCCGCCCCCACCAGAAGCGCCGCCGAGCCCGCAATCATCCCCAGCACATCCAGCAGCGGGTTGGTCATCGCCTCAACCTGCGCAATCCGAAGCAGTTGCTTGAGAAGCGACTGATTGGTCCTTTCATAAAGCTCAACCTCATACTCCTGCCGGTTATACACCTTCACAACCCGCACCCCGCGCATCGCCTCCTGAATCCGTCCCAGCAGCTGTGCAGAAATAACCAAAGACTTTTTAGTCGCCTTTTTAATCTTTCGCCCCAGCGCCGCAAACAGCCACAAAACCAGCGGCGCCGCCATCAGAAAAATAGCCGTCAGTTTCCAGTTAAGCCAAAAAGCACCCACAATACACGCCGCCGCCGTCAGCGGCTCACGAAGCGTCTTCCCAAGCAAAACCTTAATGCCACGGCAGCTTTGCGAAACATCATTAAAAATCCGGCTGGTGGTATCGCTGGTCCCCCGGCTGGAAAAAAAACCTACCGGCATATACATCGCATGGGCAAAAACCCTCTCACGCAGCCGCGTATTGGCCACCAGCACAATCCGTTCACCCAAATACTGCTGATAAAACCGCGCCATACACCGAAGAATCGTAATCACCACCATCCCGACAATAATCAAAACAATGGCCTGCAATTTGGTCTCTTTGGTTTCCTCACGCGGCAGAAAACTCACAGGCCACTGTGCCCAATCGGCAAAAAACGGCTTCTCCGGCGCAATCACCTCCACACGCTTCACCATCGGAACAGAAGCCGCCGATGAAAGAACCTGAATCGTAAGCGGCTCCGCCGGCGGACACATCGCAAGTGCCTCCAGCAGTTTCCCCGAATAAACACGCTGCCCTTCCTCCACAAGATAAGGGCTCACCCCCACAATCCGGTCCTGAAGACGAAGGCCGTTTTTCTCAGCCCACGAGCCGGAATGAATGCGAGTAATCAGCAGATAATACAGCAGCGAATGCCCCTCTTCCTCCAGAAAATCCGTCCGGTCCGGCAGATAAAAATCCATCCCGTACCGCCAGTTGCAAATCTTCCGGTCCACCCATCCATGAAGCCCCTCCTCGCTCATCATCACCTTCAGAAGAGGGATAACCGTCGCAAAACTGACGGAAACCATCAGCGCAATCACCACCGACCAGAAAACCAGCTTCACCAGCTGAGGCCACTGCGGCCAGACATATTCCCAGATACGCCAAAAAGCAGACAGTCCCTTTGTCTTGCTCATTCATTTTCTCCAATGGATACAAAATCGGCAGGTTAACACAGGTGAAAAACAAGGTCAAGCACGATTACCCCACTCAACGGTTGGAGTACATCCGCTTATAATACTCCTGATATTGACCCGATACAACATGACGGAGCCACTCCGAATGGTCACGATACCATCGAATCGTGCGTGAAAGCCCCTCTTCAAACGAGACAGACGGCCTCCACTTCAACTCCGACATAATCCGGGAGGAATCAATCGCATACCGCCGGTCATGCCCCGGACGGTCCTTGACAAACGTAATCAGTGATTCGGGCTTGCCAAGGGCCTTCAAAATCAGATGAACTACATCAATATTCTTCTTTTCACAATTGCCCCCGATATTATAGACAGTCCCGGGCTTGGCCTCCGTCAGAACCTTCCACACCGCCGTACAATGGTCATACACATAAAGCCAGTCCCGAACATGCAAACCATCTCCATAAACCGGCAGCGGCTTATCCTCAAGGGCATTGTGAATCATCAGCGGAATCATCTTTTCCGGAAACTGATACGGTCCGTAATTATTCGAACACCGCGTAATATTGTATCGAAGCCCCCAACTGTGCCCAAAACTCTGAACCAGCATATCCGCCGCCGCCTTGCTGGCCGAATAAGGCGAATTGGGACGAAGCGGCGAACTTTCCGTAAATTTGCCTTCCGGCCCTAAAGAACCGTACACTTCATCCGTAGAAATCTGGACAAAACGCTCCAGTTTTTTCTCAAGCGCAATCTTAAGCAGCGCAAGCGTCCCCTTGACATTGGTCTCCAGAAAAATCCCGGGCTCTTCGAGCGAGCGGTCCACATGACTTTCGGCAGCAAAATTGATAATAGCATCAATTCCATATTTCCCCATCAATTCCTCAACAAGAGCCGCATCGCAAATATCCCCCTTCACAAATACATGATTGGGATGGTCCTTGTACTCCCCCAGATTCTCCAGATTGCCCGCATAGGTCAACTTGTCCAGATTCACGACCCGCACATCCGGATGTTCCTCCAGCACCATCCGGACAAAATTACTGCCGATGAAACCAGCGCCGCCCGTAACCAGAATTGTCCTCATAATTGCTCCAGAAAGTCCTTCAACGGTTCCTGCCACGGTCTCATCGCCCGTCCCAGTAAAGATTCAAGTTTGCGGCAATCAAACCGACTATTGAGAGGCCTTTTCGCCGCCGAAGGAAATTCTTCGCTCCTGCACGGCTCTATCGGAACCCGCAACCCCTTCACTTCGCAGACAAAGCGGGCCATCTCATAACGCGAAGTATAACCCGCCGCCGCCGCATGAAAAATCCCCTCCGGAAACTTCGGCAGTTCCAGCAAATCAGCAAGTACCTCCGCAATCTCCGTTGTGGCTGTCGGCGAGCCCACCTGATCCTCCACAACCCGAAGCACTCGACCAGACCGGGCGGCCGCAAGAATCTTTCCCGGAAAATGAATCCCCGCTCGCCCGTACGTCCATTCCACCCGCACAATACAATATCGGCAGCCCGACAAGGCCAACTCCTTTTCCCCCTCCAATTTACTCCGCCCATAGGCACTAATCGGATGAGGCAAATCCGTCTCCGCATAGGGACGCTCAAGCATACCGTCAAAAACAAAATCCGTACTGATGTGAAGAACCGAAGCCCCCGCCTCCGCGGCAGCCCGACCCACCAGCCCCGCCGCACGCCCGTTGATTTCCATCGCCGCTTCTTCCTCCTTTTCAGCCCCTTCGACATTCGTATAGGCAGCGCAGTTAATCACAACCGAACAGCCGCTTATCGCCCCTCGTAAATCCTCCTCCCTGCGAATATCCAACTCCGGCAAATCATACGCCCGAACCTCCAAATTCCGCCGCCGGAGCAGCGCCGTCACATCCGTCCCCAGCATTCCTCGCGCCCCCAAAATCGCAACCGGCCCCCTGCCCCTCACGGCACAGCTCCTTCATAAACCGGCAAACGGCAAACAGGAATCTCCCGAAGCGGACACCACCGCTTGTCTTTGGCAGAAAGAATCGGCTCGTTCACAGGCCAGACAATCCCGATATCCGAATCATTCCAGCAAACGCCCCCTTCACACTCCGGATGATAAAAGTCCGTGCACTTATAAGCAAACAAAGCCGTCGGACTCAGCACACAAAACCCATGAGCAAACCCAGGCGGAATATACAGTTGATGGTGATTCTCCGAAGAAAGTTCCGCAGCCGTATAATGACCGAACGTCGGCGAACCCCGCCGGATATCTACCGCCGCATCATACACCCTCCCCTCAAGAACCTGAACAAGTTTCCCCTGCCCGTGAGGATACTGATAGTGAAGCCCCCGAAGAACGCCCTGCTGAGAAAACGACACATTGTCCTGAACAAAAGCAGGCAGCCCGATTTCTTCGTAACGCTTCTGCTGCCAGCTCTCCAGAAACCACCCCCGGCTGTCGCCGGACACAGTCGGCTCAATCAAAAGAACATCGCGAATCGGCATCGGCTGAACCTTCATCGCCTCGCTTCCTCAATCATTTGCTTCAGGTAGTCGCCGTAGTGATTCTTTTGCAGTGTCGCCGCCAGCCGCAGGACCTGTTCAGCATCAATCCACCCCTGACGATACGCAATTTCCTCCGGACAGCAAATCATCAGCCCCTGCCGCTGCTGAACCGTCTGCACAAACAAAGACGCCTGAAGCATCGCATCCATCGTTCCCGTATCCAGCCACGCCAGCCCTCGCCCAAGCAGTTTCACGCAAAGCCGGTTTTTCTTCAGATAAAGATTATTCAAATCCGTAATTTCCAATTCCCCCCGCGCCGACGGACGAACTCGACAAGCCAATTCAACCACCTGAGAATCATAAAAATAAAGCCCCACCGCCGCATAATGGGATTTAGGATGTCTGGGCTTTTCTTCCAGACTGAGCACCCGCCCTTTCCGATCAAACTCAATCACTCCGTACCGCTCGGGCTCACGTACCCAATAGCCGAAAATCACCGCTCCTTCTTCCTGCGCGCCGGCCTCAGCAAGCACCTGCGTCAGGCCGTGCCCGTAAAAAATATTGTCGCCGAGAATCAGACAAGCCGGCTGGCCCCCCAGAAAATCCCGACCAATCAGAAAGGCCTGCGCTATTCCTTCCGGCTTCGGCTGACAGGCGTACTCAATCTGAAGACCCCACTGCCGACCGTTGCCGAGCAAATGCTCAAACAGCGGCAAATCCGCCGGAGTCGAAATCACCAGAATTTCCCGAATGCCGGCCAGCATCAGAACCGAAAGCGGATAATAAATCATCGGCTTGTCATAAATCGCAAGCAATTGCTTGCTGACGGCTTGCGTAATCGGATAGAGCCGGCTGCCGCTTCCCCCTGCCAACAGAATGCCTTTGCGTGCCATCGTTGCTTCCTTAATCCGTAAACCAAATCCTAAGAAAACACCACGGAGACGTCAAGATTTCTGTCTTCATCCGCCAAAAAAAACGGGATACCCGCCGTATCCCGTCAATTGTCCTGAACACCTCATAAAAACTACAGCAGTTCGTCAAGAGCTTCTGTAATTGTATTTTTACTCACCAGCCCCACCCATTTCTTCTTCACCTCTCCATCTTTGAACAAAATCAGGGTCGGGATAGCCGTTATGCCGTGGGCAATAGCGGCCTGGCGTTCCTGGTTGGTATCGACCTTGCAAATCAGGGCCTTGCCGGCATATTCATCGGCAATCTCCTCAAGAACAGGCGCAAGCATCCTGCAAGGCCCGCACCACGGCGCCCAGAAATCAACCAGCACCGGCTTATCTGTCCCCTGAATAGTCGAGGCAAATTCCGCATCAGTTAATTCAATCACATTTCCCGCCATAAACGGCCCTTTCCGTCAGCAAGCTTCCCATCCTGTTTTCACAATTTACAGCCCGATTCTACCCCCGCCCGCAAAACCTGTCAAACAGGAATTCACCCGTTCCCGCCTTCCGGGGCCTCCTCAGCCGAACCGGTCTGACCTGTCTCAGAAAGTGTGGAAGTGGGAGAACCGCCCCCCTCAGGGCGAATCTCCTGAATGGGAATGCCGCCCCGCTTGGCGGAAGGTCTGTCTGTTTCGAATAAATCCTCCTCCATTTCCTCCTCCGTCTCTTCCGTCTCTGTCGGCCACTGGTCCATCGCCGCCTGCGGCTGGACAGACTCCCCCTCACCCTGACTCGGCGTCTGCGAAGAATGGCCTTCCCCCTCCCGCTCCGACAAAATCGCTTTCCGCACTGCTTCTTCAGCAGGAACACGGGTCAAGGGCTTCAGATAAATCGGACTGTTCGGCTCGGCCTGCTCAGCCCACACCAGCCGATTGCGAATCAACTCCAGAAGCGCCAGAAAAAGCCCGATCAGAACCAGCCGGTTCTTCCGCCCTTCAAAAATCGACTCCATCGCCATAGCCCCTTCCGTCTGCAAACGATGAAGAATTTCAATCTGATAGAAATCAATCGGCGTATCATCGCGAATCCGCTCATAAGAACTCACCTGGCCCGTCGCCTTCAAAATCCTCCCGAAGGCCTCCAGCAGCGTCCATACGCTCACCTGCTCCAGATCAATTTCCGGCTCCTCCTTCTTTTTCAGCAACGAAAGAATCGAATCCGGACGCGTAAAACGGAGCTGCCGTTCCTCCGCCGCCGCCGCCAGCTGATTGGCCGCATCTTTATAACGTTTGTACTCCAGCAGCTGGCCGATCAGCACAGACCGAGGGTCTGACGGATTTTCGTCCGAAGCATCCTCCGTTTCCGCCTTCGGCAGAAGCATCGCCGATTTAATCTCCAGCAGCGTAGCCGCCATCACAAGGAACTCCGCCGCTACATCCATATCGAGCACCTTGAGCATCTCGATATACTCAAGATACTGCTCGGTAATCCGCGCAATGGGAATATCATAGATATCCAGCTCTTCCTTGCGAACCAGATACAGAAGCAGGTCCAGCGGACCGGCAAAAACATCCAGATGAACCCGATATTCACTCACAAGTCCCCCTCGCCGTTCAAATCACCCGCCCTCTGCTTTTCCTCCAGCAAAGCCGCCGCCCGCGCCGCATCCCCTTCAAAAACCTGCACCGCAAGAAACGGCTCAAAAACAGGATACAGCCCGCTGCTGATCGGCTCTCCAAGAATAACCGAGCGAATCCCCGCCTCTTCAAGCACCATTTGGGCCAGGTGTGCTTCCATCTCGGACGCATACCGCCCAACCGTTACCAGTTTTTGCTCTTCGTTCACAGAATCCCCTTCAGCCCCACCGCACGCCGAACGCGGTCAAGCGTCTTGCGGGCCGCTGCACCGGCCTTAGCCGCTCCCTCCATCAGCACTTTTTCCACATAATCCCGGTTCTTCTCCAACTCCTCCCGTTTCGTCCGATAGGGACGAAAATACTCAACCAGCAGCTCCGCAATCCGCTGCTTGACAGTCCCATACCCCAGCCCCCCCTTCCGGTACCTTTCCTCCCACTCTTTCAGCTCCGCCGGCTCGGCAGCCAGCCGAAGAAGAGCAAAAAGATTGCACCGCTGAGGGTCTTTCGGTTCTTCCACTGGTGTCGAATCCGTCACAATCCGCATCACCTTCTTCCGGATGCTGCTTTCCTCCTCAAAAATCTCAATCGTATTATCATAACTTTTGGACATCTTCCGCCCGTCCAAACCGGGCACAACCGCCACCGATTCAACAATATACTCTTCCGGAATGACAAAAACATCCCCGTAGGTATTATTGAATTTAATGGCAATATCCCGCGTTACCTCAATATGCTGCTTCTGGTCGGCCCCCACAGGCACCAATTGGCTGTCAAAAATCAGAATATCCGCCGCCTGAAGCACCGGATAAGCAAACAAACCATGATTGGGACTGAGCCCCTGCGAAACCTTTTCTTTATAACTCGTGCACCGATGCAGAAGCCCCATCGGAGTAATGCACGAAAGAATCCATTGCAGTTCCGTTACCGCCGGCACATCCGACTGACGCCAGAAAACCGTCTTTTCCGGATTCAGACCCAGTGCCAGATAATCCATCGCCACCGCAAACGTCCGCTCACGCAGGGCCTCCGGCTCCGGATTAGAAGTAAGAGCGTGATAATCCGCAATAAAATAGAACGCTTCATGTTCTTCCTGAAGGGCCAAATGCTGACGCATCGCACCAAAATAATTTCCAATATGAAGTTTTCCCGACGGCTGTATCCCCGACAGTATCCTCACGGCGCAAATCTCCTGAAAATCAGTTCCCTTAAAAACCCCCACACTACCAACTCCCCCCTTTTCAGTCAAGATTTCGCAAAAAAAGAGAAAGGAATGGAAAAATCCCGACAACAAAACACCGAAACCGAAACCCGCCTATCTCCAAATGGATTGAAAAGGGACCCCCTTTCAAGTATCATAAAACAGATTCAGACAAACGAGCGAATCAGATGGACAACAGTCAGATAACCGGTACGATTTTTGACATCAAAAAATACGCCATTCACGACGGCCCAGGCATCCGGACAACCGTGTTTTTCAAGGGCTGCCCCCTTCGCTGCGCCTGGTGCCATAACCCCGAAAGCTGGGAAGTCGGCATAGAAATGATTCATCGCCACGTTCGCTGCATCCTGTGCGGCCGATGCCTCCAAATCTGCCCAAACAACGCCCTAAAGCGGATAGGCGACAGAATACGTCGAGATATAAGCCGCTGTACCGTCTGCGGAGCGTGCATCGACCCCTGCCCCTCCCAGGCAATGGAACGAGTCGGCAGAAAGGTATCCGTCCGCGAGATTTTGAAAGAAATCGAGAAAGATTCTGTTTTTTACGACCAGTCAGGCGGCGGCGTAACCTTTTCCGGCGGCGAACCCCTCATGCAGCCCAACTTCCTGAAAGCCCTGCTGACCGCCTGCAAAACCATCGATTTGCACACCGCCGTCGATACCTCCTGTTTTGCAAGCCGTCAAATAATAGAATCGATTGCAGACGTAGCATCTCTGTTTTTGTGCGACATCAAGCATCTCGATTCCGCAAAACATCGCCAATTTACAGGCGTGGACAATCACCTGATTCTGGATAATATTAGGTGGTTAAGCCAAAACGCCAGGCACGTCATAATCCGAATGCCCATTATCGGCGGATTCAACGACCAGCCGGAGACCATCGAAGCCCTCGGCCGTTTCGTACAAAATCTAAAAACTGTAAAACAAATCGACTTGCTGCCGTATAATAGTGGAGGGCTTGCCAAAGCCGAGCGCCTCGGCAAAACCGGCAAAATATTCAATGCCAGGCGACCCTCAGAGGAACAGATGAAAGAATTTGCAAACCAGCTGCAGCAAATGGGATTTACCGTAAAAATCGGCGGGTGAAAAAATGAACGAACGAGTTGCAAAACTGCGGGCACAAAGCGTCAACACCAAACCCTACATCAGCGCCGAAAGGGCTGAACTGATTACAGACTTCTATCAAAGCGGCATCGCCATGGAGCAGTCCGCACCCATCGTTCGCGGGCTGGCCCTTCAATACATCATGAGCCGCAAATACATCTGCATCAACGACGGAGAACTCATTGTCGGCGAAAGAGGCCCCGCACCCAAAGCAACCTATACTTACCCCGAATTGTGCTGCCACACCCTCGAAGATTTTGAAATCATGGCACGCCGCAGCAAAACCTCCTTCGACGTCAGCGACGAAGTCAAAAAAATTTATACGGATAAAATCATCCCCTTCTGGAAGGGCAAAACCATGCGGGAGAAGCTCTTCGCCGCCATGAGCGAAGACTGGCATCGCGCCTTCGAAGCCGGAGTTTTTACCGAGTTTATGGAGCAGCGGGCACCCGGCCACGCCATCCTCGATGACAAAATCTACCGCAAAGGACTGCTCGATTTTCAGGATGACATCGCAGAATCCATGCGCAAACTGGACTTCCTGAACGACCCCCAGGCCTTCCGCAAACAGCAGGAACTTCAGGGAATGAAACTGGCCATCGACGCCGTCCTGACCCTCGCTCGCCGCTATGCCGAAAAAGCCGAACAGCTGGCCGCCCGGCAGACCGACCCCATCCGCAAGAAGGAACTGGAAGAAATCGCCGCCGTCTGCCGGCACGTGCCCGCCTATCCCCCCAGAACATTCCGGGAAGCCCTCCAGGCCTACTGGTTTGTCCATCTCGGTGTAGTCACAGACCTGAACGTCTGGGATTCCTACAACCCGGGCCGTCTCGATCAGCATCTGTACCCGTTTTACAAAAAAGAACTCGAAGCCGGCACACTCACCCATCAGCAGGCACGCGAATTCCTCCAGTGCTTCTGGATTAAATTCAACAACCAGCCCGCACCCCCCAAAGTCGGCATTACCGAAGAACAAAGCGGAACCTATACCGATTTCGCCCTCATCAACGTCGGCGGCGTAGACCCCAAAACCGGACAGGATGCTGTAAACGATGTATCCTATCTCATTCTTGACGTCGTCGAAGAAATGCAGCTCGTTCAGCCCAGCTGCTGCATTCAAGTCAGCGCAAAAAATCCCGACCGCTTCCTCAAACGCGCCTGCCAGGTCATTCGCACCGGACTCGGCCAGCCCTCCATTTTCAATACGGATGTCATCATTCGGGAAATGCTCCACGACGGAAAAACCCTCTTCGACGCCCGCAGCGGCGGACCCAGCGGCTGCGTCGAAATCAGCGCCTTTGGAAAAGAAAGCTGCACTCTCACCGGCTATTGCAACTGGCCCAAAATCTTTGAACTGTCCCTCCACAACGGACAAGACCCACGAACCGGCCTCCAGCTCGGACCCAAAACCGGCCGGCCCGAAACCTTTACCTCCTTCGAGCAACTCCTCGACGCCTACAAAACCCAACTCAATCACTTCATCAATATCAAAGTCCGCGGCAATCAGATTATCGAACGCCTCTACGCCGAGTGGATGCCCTCCCCCTTCATGTCCGTACTCGTTGACGACTGCATTCAGCGGGGCAAAGATTATCACGACGGCGGCCCGCGCTACAACACAACCTATATCCAGGGTGTCGGCATCGGCACACTTACCGACGCCTTAGCGGCAGTCAAATACCACGTATTCGACCGCAAAGCCATCACCATGCAAACCCTCTTGAACGCCTTAAAAGCCAACTTCAGCGGCATGGAAACACTTCAAAAGCAGTTAGCCCAAAGTCCGCGCTACGGCAACGACGACGACTATGCCGACTCCATCGCCGTCGATGTCTTCAACCTCTATTACGAGGCCGTCAACGGCAGACCCAACACCAAAGGCGGCAAATATCGAATCAACCTGCTCCCCACCACTGTTCATATCTACTTTGGAGAAGTCACCGGCGCCCTGCCCAACGGCCGAAAAGCCGGACTGCCTGTCTCCGAAGGAATCTCACCCAGCCAGGGGGCCGACACCGAAGGCCCAACCGCCGTCCTCAAATCCGCAGGAAAACTTGACCACGCCCGAACAGGCGGCACACTCCTGAATATGAAATTCAACCCCCAGGTGCTCGAAGGCGAAGGACTCGACAAACTCGTTCAGCTCGTCCGAAGTTATTTCCGCCTCGACGGACACCACGTCCAGTTCAATGTCATCAATCGCCAAACCCTGCTGGAGGCCCAGAAAAATCCACAGCAGTACCGTCATCTGATTGTGCGGGTCGCCGGATACAGCGACTATTTTGTCGAACTGGGAGAAGGACTCCAAAACGAAATCATCACCCGAACAGAACAGACGGTGCTCTAATCAATTTCTTTTCGCCGCCTGCTCCGCACGCCGGCTGATTATTTCAATAAGCCCAGCTGCTCCGGCAGCCACATCGACAGCACAGGCATATACGAGCATATGAACAGCACGATAATCATCGCCGCATAAAAAGGCAGAATCTGCCTCATCACCTTCGTAACCGTCGTTTCGGCAATCCCGCACCCAAGGAAAAGGCAAGTCCCCACCGGCGGTGTACAAAGACCGATGCACAAATTCATAATCATGATAATCCCGAAATGAAGCGGATGAATCCCGAAGGTATCCACCACCGGCAGAAAAATAGGCGTAAAAATCAAAACAGCCGGCGTCATATCCATAAATGTCCCCACCGCCAGCAGAATCAGATTAATAATCAGCAGAACCAGAATCTTATTGTGCGTCAGCCCCAGCAGTGCCGCACTGATATCCTGCGGAATCCGCTCCGCCGCAAGCACCCAGCTCATCGCCATACTCGCAGCAATCAGCAGAAACACCACAGACGTCATCACACCCCCCTGCAGCAGAATCCCGGGGATTTCCCGCCACTTCACTTCCTTATAAAAAACAACCGCCAGCAAAAACGAATACAGCACAGCCACCGCCGACGCCTCCGTCGCCGTAAACACACCACCCAAAATTCCCCCCATCACAATCACAATCAGCAGCAGCGCCGGAATGGCCTTAAAGAAACGCTTCCAGGTCTCACTCAGCCGAACAGTTTCCCCTTTCCCGTAATTCCGCCTCCACGAAATAAGAGTGCTGGCAACCATCAGCGCCAGCCCCACCAGAATCCCCGGAATCACCCCCGCCATAAAAATCGCAGCAATCGAAACCGCACCGCCCGCCGCCAGTGAATACACAATCATCACATTGCTCGGCGGAATCAGCAAGCCGGTCGTCGCGGCCGTAATCGTCACCGACGCATTAAACTCACGGTCATACCCCCTCTTATTCATCAGCGGAATCATAAAGCCGCCCACACTCGAAACCGCCGCCGTCGCCGACCCCGAAATCGCACCAAACAGCATGCACGTAAGAATATTCACCAGCGCAAGCCCCCCGCGAAAACGCCCCACCAGGACATTGGCAAAATCAATCAGCCGCCGCGCAATCCCCCCGTGCCCCATAAACAAACCCGACAAAATAAAAAAGGGAATAGCCAGAAGCGAAAATTCGTCAATGCCTGTTATCATCTTATGAGCAACCGCAACCAGTGCCGGCAAATCACCCATCGCCAGCATCGCCAGCACCGATGCAATCCCCATCGAAAAAGCCACCGGCACATTAAAAACCAGCAGCAGTACAAAACTCACAACCAGAACCTGAACCGGAAAATTCATAAATCCTCCCTCCCCGGCAGGCCCTCAGGCCGCCCCGCCGAATCCAAAGGTCCTTCGGCCGCTTCAGACTGGCTCAAAAACGCTCTAATCCGTTCGTAAAGCCCAATGGCACCGTACAAAAGCATAAAGAAGCCGCTGATAGGCACTGCCAGATACACATACCCCATCGCTACCCCCAGCGCCGGCGACTTCTGCTGCAAATGCAGAGTCATCCGCACCAGCTCTGCTCCGCCTGCAATCATTACAAATATCGCAAACAGAACAATGCACAAAAAGGCAAATATCTCCGCCGCAATCCGCTCCCGCCGCGGCAGTTTCTGAACAAAATAATCAATTCCAAGATGTGCCCCCCGGCCCGTCGCCACAGCAGCCCCCAGCAGCGCAACCCAAACCACCAGAAAAATCGCCAACTCTTCCGTCCACTTGCTCGGATTCTTAAGCACATACCGCGTAAACACCTGCCAGAGAACATCAATCACCAGCACGCCTACGACCACCATCACAAGACCCTCCAGACAGCAGTCGAGAATTTTCTTAATCCATTGGGCCATTAGCGCACCTCCTGAATCTGCCGAATCAAATCGCCAAGTTCCGTATTTTTGTAGCGTTCCCACATCGGCCTAACGGCCTGCTGAAAAAGCGTCTTATCCGGCTCAATCACCGTCACGCCGGCGGCCTTCACCGCATTCAGCGACGCGACTTCCGCTTCCGCCCAGGCCTTCCGGTTGTAAACCACCGATTCCTCAACCGCCTCCTGCAGAATCGCCTGCTCCTGCGGCGAAAGATGATTCCACACCTCCGTGCTGATAACCAGCATATCCGGCACACGCACATGTTCGTCAAGGATGTAATATTTGCACACTTCAAAATGCCGCGAGGTCTCAAACGACGGCGGGTTGTTCTCCGCCGCATCCACAATCCCCTGATCCAGCGCCGTGTACAGTTCCCCCCACGGAATTGGAGTCGGCGAGGCACCCATCGTCTCAATCATCTCCATCGCCATAATGCTCTGCATCACACGCACTTTCAGCCCCTTCAGATCGTCCGGGCTGGTAATGGGCTTCTTCGCATAAAAACTCCGCGCCCCTGCATCATAATAGCACAGCCCCTTCAGGCCTTTGTCCACACCCGCCTCGAGAAGTTTTTTGCCGATCGGCCCCTGCACCACCTTCCAGAAATGCTCCGAATCGCGGAACAAATAAGGAATCCCGAAGATTTTCAACTCCGGCACAAAACTTTCCATCGGCGCCGTGGACGTCTTCGTCATCGCCATATAGCCGATTTGAAGGGCTTCAATCTGTTCTTTCTCCGTGCCCAGCTGCTCATTGGGAAAAACCTCCACAATCAGATGCCCGTCCGATTTCTCCCGAACACGCTCAGCCAGATACTCCAGCGTAAGATGAACCGGATGACGAAGATTCAGACTGTGAGCCAGCCGAAGAACCCGAACATCTCGTTCCCCCTGATAAGCCGAAATCACGTAAACGACCGCCAGATAAACCAGCGAAAGACTCGTAAAAACCAAAAGCCCTTTCTTCATCGTATCTTCACCTCATCAGATGGAACACTCCATCCCAAAATAACGGGACGCATTGTGAAAACAAATATCCCCAATAACCTGGCCCAGCCAGTCAAAATCCGGCGGCAGCAGCCCCTGCTCCACATCCGCCGCAATCACATTGCAGAGGATTCTACGAAAATATTCGTGCCGGGGAAAGGATAAAAAACTCCGCGAATCAGTAAGCATCCCCACAAACCGGCTCATAAGCCCCATATTTGAAAGGGCCTCCAGCTGCCGTTCAATCCCGTCTTTCTGGTCAAGAAACCACCACGCCGCACCATACTGCAGTTTGCCCGGATAGGAGCCGTCCTGAAAATTCCCGATCATCGTTGCCATCAGCTCATTATCCCGCGGATTCAGATTATACAAAATCGTCTTAGGCAGCAGGTCCTGCCGGTTCAGCCGATCCAGAAAAGCCGCCAGCGGACGAGCCATCTCAAAATCCCCGATCGAATCGCAGCCGCTGTCCGCCCCCAACTGCTTAAGAATCTTGCTGTTGGTGTTCCGAAGCGCCCCCAGATGCAGCTGAAGCACCCACCCCGCCCGCGCATCCATCGCCGCCAGCTCATACAGCAGCGCCGACTTGTACTGGAGACATTCGCTTTCCGTCAGCGGCTGCCCCGCCCGCAGTTTGGCAAAAGCCGCCTCCGCCTGCGACGGGGTGTACTCCGCCGCATACACCGTCTCCAGCCCGTAATCCGAAAGCCGGCAGCCGTTCGCAGCAAACTCATCATGCCGCTTCTGCAGCGCCTCAAGCAAATCAGAATAGGAACGAATCGACATCCCCGCCGCCGCCTCAAGCCGGTCCAGCCACGAATTCAGAAAAGCAGGATTTTCTGCCTGCAGCGCCTTATCCGGCCGCCACGCCGTATGAACAAAAATTTCAAAACCATCCCCCCGAATCTGCTGATGCATCTCCAGCGAGTCCACAGGGTCCTCTGTCGTGCAAACCAGCCGAACATTCATCTTCCGAAGCAGATTGCGGACGCTGAACTCCGGCGTTTTCAGCAGCTCGCTGCACGCCTCATAAATCCGCTCCCCCGTACTCGGCCCCAGCAGCATATCAATCCCGAAATACCGCTTCAGCTCCAGATGCGTCCAGTGATAGAGAGGATTGCGAAGGGTGTACGGCACCGTCTGAGCCCACGCCGCAAACTTTTCATAATCCGAAGCCGACCCCGTAATCCGCTCTTCCGGAATGCCGTTGGTCCGCATCGCACGCCATTTGTAATGGTCTCCCCTCAGCCACGCCGCCGTCAGATTGTCAAAGCAGCTGTCTTCGGCAATCTGCTTGACCGGCAGATGACAGTGATAATCATAAATCGGCATCAGCTCGGCATATTCATGATACAGCCGCGAAGCCGTCTTGCTCTCCAGCAGAAAATCCTCGTGAATAAATGGTCTCATCCCCTGTTCCTTTCCCGTCTTCAGACGACATACGACGAAGAAGAGGTCTGTCCTCCCAGACCCGTCCAGTCCGTATGATAAAACTCTCCCCGAGGCCGATCCACCCGTTCATACGTATGAGCACCGAAATAATCCCGCTGCGCCTGCAGCAGATTAGCCGGCAGACGCTCGCACCGGTAGCCGTCATAAAACGACAGCGCCGCACTCATCGCAGGAACCGGGATTCCCATCTGAACAGCCGCCGTCACAACGCGCCGCCAGCTCGCCTGGGCCCTCTGAACCGCATCCGAAAAGAAAGGATCCAAAAGCAGATTGGTCAGATTGGGATTGCGGTCAAAGGCCTCTTTAATCTTCCCCAGAAAGATCGAACGGATAATGCATCCGCCGCGCCACATCAGTGCAATTCCCCCGTAGTTGAGATTCCATTTGTATTCCGCCGCCGCCGCACGCATCAGCTGATACCCCTGCGCATAACTGACAATCTTGGACGCGTACAGCGCCTGCCGCAAATCATCAACCAGCTGCTGCCGATTGCCGGCAACACCCCCCTGCGGCCCCTTCAGAACCTTCGAAGCCGCCACCCGTTCTTCCTTCAGTGCCGAAAGACACCGCGCAAAAACCGCCTCCGCAATCAGCGTCAGCGGCTGCCCGCTGTCCAGAGCAGCAATCACCGTCCACTTCCCCGTACCCTTCTGACCGGCAGCGTCCAGAATCAAATCGAGTATATAGTTGCCCTCTTCGTCCTTGTACGCCAGAATATTCCGCGTAATTTCGATCAGATAGGAATTTAACTCCCCCTCGTTCCACTGAGCAAAAACCTGATGCATCTGCTCATTACTCATCCCCAGCCCGCTCTTCATCAGATGATAGGTCTCGCAAATCATCTGCATATCGCCGTATTCAATCCCGTTGTGAACCATCTTGACGAAATGGCCGGCTCCATTTTCCCCCACCCACTCGCAGCACGGCTCGCCACGGTCGGTTTTAGCAGCAATTTTCTGAAAAATCGGCTTCACATGCGGCCAGGCCGCCGGCGAGCCGCCAGGCATAATCGAAGGCCCGCGCAAAGCCCCTTCTTCTCCTCCCGACACACCCGTGCCGATATAAAGTTTGCCCTTGCTTTCCACATACGCCGTGCGGCGTATCGTATCCTGAAAATTGCTGTTGCCGCCGTCAATGATAATATCGCCATCATCCAGGAGAGGCAGCAGCTGCTCAATAAAATCATCAACCGGCTTGCCGGCCTTGACCATCAGCATAACCTTGCGGGGCTTTTTCAGAACCCGAACCAGTTCCTCAGGCGAATGACACCCGATAATCTTCTTCCCCTTCGCCCGGCCTGCCAGAAACGCATCCACCTTTTCAACCGTCCGGTTATAGCAGGCCACCGTAAAACCCTTGCTTTCCATATTCAAAATCAGATTCTCCCCCATCACCGCCAACCCAATCACGCCGATATCTGCTTGTGCCATATCCGAACTCCTCATACTCAAAGGTTTTTAGATTTCCCGAAAACGCTCACGAAATGCCCAAAGCCCCAGACCCGGATTGGAGATGAAAAAAACCTCCTCACCGTCAATCACATGAAAGCCGTCCTTCCGTCCGGCGGGCTGATAACGCTTCATCATCTCATCCAAATCCCCCCACGCAAACCCCACTCCCTCAATCTCCCGCTGACTCAGACCCCCGGGACAATACCTCACCCGAAAACGCCCTTCCGAAGAGCCGTGAATCAGATGAGCCGCCGCACTCAGGTTGGCCCGCAAATCTTTATTCTCCGCCACCAGCGCAAGCACCCGCTCCGTCCCCACATACCCGTACTTTCGAATCAGCCGGTCAATCTCCGCATCCTCCCCAAACTCCCTCAGCCCCGGCGCCAGTACAATCAGTTCACCCCCGTCAGCCATCGCCATCCGCGTACGGTAAATACTCTTGTTGCCCAGCCAAGTGCTCTTGTACTCCTCGGGGTCCAGATACACCACCGCCTTTTGCAGCGGCCGCTCAAGCATCGTAAAATTAACCTCCAAAGACAGTGCCGCCGCCCGAAGAAAGCACTCATGATCATCCCCGATAAACAGCCCCCGCACCTGCGGCCGTCCGCCCCCGCCGTCCACAACCGTCAGCACATACACAATCGGCAGGTCCTTCAGAAAATGCTCACTCGCATAATTCAGCACCCGACGCACCGGCGTATCCGCACGGCCCATCATCCGCTCCATTCCATAGACCGCCCCAAGAAAATGGCTCTTGTTGATGCCTTCCTGCCCGCCGGTCCCCACAAGAATATTCTTGTTGTAGTTGGCCATCCCCGTCACCTCGTGGGGCACCACCTGTCCGATCGACAAAATCAGGTCATACCCCCCTTCGACCAGCAGCCGGTCCACCTGAGCAGGCCACGCATAATCCACCTTCCCCTCGCTCACCTCCCGCACAAAAGAAGCCGGCACCTCCCCCCGCGTAACAATCCCGTTTCGCCAGTCATGCACCCGAAACAGCGGCAGCGGAATCTCCCCATACATCCGTTTGATTTCATCCGGCGTCATAGGACGATGCGTTCCAATCGCCGGCAGCACATCCCGCAGCGCCGCCCCGTAATACGACCACGCCATCTGCGTCAGCAGACCCGCCTGCGAATGAAGACGAGTAATATCCGGCCCGACAGCCAGCACCCTTCGGCGAGGGCCCAGCCGCTCAAGAGCCGCCGTCAGTCCCTCTCGAAGACCTTCTTCCGAAATTGCCTCTGTCGGATTTCCGCGTGCAAAATAAAGCATAATCTTCTCCGACGTTTGCCGATTCGCTGAACCAAAAACAAAACTTCTCACACACCGCTGAAGGCGCTGAATCCGCCGTCAATAGGCACAACCACCCCCGTTACAAATCGCGAACCCTCACTCAGCAGCCACCGAACCGTCCCGCACAAATCCTCCGGAGTGCCAAAACGCCCCATCGGCGTATGAGCCAGAATCGTCCGACCGCGAGCCGTCAATTCCCCCGTCTTTTCATCCGTCAGCAAAAAACGATTCTGATGCGTCAGGAAAAACCCCGGCGCAATCGCATTCACGCGAATCTCAGGAGAGTAATGCTGACACATATGAACCGCCAGCCACTGCGTAAAATTGCTCACTGCCGCCTTCGCCGCCGAATAACTCACAACATTCGTCAAAGGCCGGAACGCATTCATACTCGAAATATTCAGAATAATCCCCTTCTTCTCCTGCGCAAAATACTTCCCAAAAACCTGACAAGGAAGAAAGGTCCCCATAAAATTCAACTCAAAAACCGACCGGCTCGCCTCTTCCGGAAGTTCAAAAAACGGCAGCTGCTCAGATGTCGTCGCATCCTTTTTATTCCCCCCAGCCCCATTAATCAGCACATCAATCCGACCCAGCGACTCCTTAACACGCAAAAACAGCCCCTGAATATCCTTTTTGTCCAGAACATTCACCCGAACCGGCAGCGCAAAACCCCCTTTCGACTCAATTTTTCGGGCCAACTCCTCCGCCCGCCCAAGGTCATAGTCCGCAATGCAAACTTTTGCTCCCCCGCTCGCCAAATCTTCCGCAATCGCCCCGCACAAAACCCCCGCGCCGCCTGTAACCACCACACACTTGCCGCTCACATCAAACCACTCGACCATCGGCCGTTCTCCTTATGATTTTGAAGGGTCTTCAAAAGTATTGGAGCAAACAATTTTTATGCTCATAACTTGAGATTATTTTATAACACCCGCCGCCTGAAGATTCAAGTTTTTTATTATTATTTTGTATCTCCTTATTAGGAAACGACTTAAACTTCCCCCATCAAAAGAAGGCCTTTTCGCTTGAAAAAACTCAGGATTTGAGATAATATTTCTTTCTGAAGAACAAAAACGGACAGCCGGCAGACTCAAAACGCGGCAAAAAAGCCCCAATCGAGCATTGGAAACGCTGAAACAAGGATAATGGACAAAACGGCTATTAATTCGAGGACAGCCGGACGCCGGAACGAAAAAATTGTGCTTTCCCTCCTCGCCGGCCATGGCCCACTCTCCCAAAGCAGAATCTGCGAAATGACCAACCTCGGCAGCTCGACCGTCAGTACCATTGTCAGCCGCCTTCGCGAAAAACAATGGATTCAGGAAACCCCCCTTCCCAGCGGCAGACGCGGAGCCAAACCCGTCCTAATCCGCCTCAACCCCCAGGGCGGCCACCTCGTCGCCGTCGAAATCAACCCCCACACCGTCCGCATCGGCCTGTTTAACTTCCACTGCGAACTGACCGACCAGATCTCCATCCCCATCGGCACAAACCACTCCGTTGAAAACGTCCTCCGCCTTCTCGAAATCAACATCCGCGGATTAGTCAGCAAAGCCGATATCCAGCCGGACAAAATCCTCGGCATCGGCGTTACCTTAAGCGGCTCCATTACCCCCGACGGCATCGTCGAACTCTCCAGCCCACTCGGCTGGAAAATGGTCCCCCTCCGCCGCCTCCTCGAAGAAAGACTCGATTGGCCCATCGAACTCTACTCAACCAAAGTCCGCCTCCTCGCCGAAATCCGCTCCCAGCCCTCTCTTCAATCCAAAAACATTATCTATTTTAACATCGCCGACGGCGTCGGCTCGACCTTCCTTATTGACGGACGCCTCATTTCAGGAGCCACACGACGAAGCGGAGAAATCGGCCACATAACCATTCTGCCCAACGGCCCTCAATGCGGCTGCGGACATCGCGGCTGCCTGGAAGCCCTCATTTCAGGCCCCGCACTTCTCAAAAAAATGCTGCTCGAAACAGCCGACCTCGGAGAAACCGATTTCCGCCGGCGACTTGCCGCCGTCCGCTCTCCCGAACAAGCCCTCGAAGAACTGGCCGAAGCCGTCCGCAGCCGGAATCCCTACGCCCTCTCCGTCCGCAACTTCATCGCCGATCATCTTTGCTATGCCGCAGCAGCCGCTGTCAACCTTTTTGACCCTGACGTCCTCATTCTGGCCGGCTATGTAAATCAGCCATTTGCAGATTATTTCACCCAGCGGCTCTACGAGTACTTTCCCGACCATGTGTACGATTTCGCATCCCGCCATATCGAAATCCTGCCCGCCCGCGCCGGCAAAGGGGCACTCATTCAGGGAGCCGCCGCCGCACTCTTTCAAAACGCAATCTCTCCCCTCTGAACAGCACCCCAAAAAACTCAGCCGGATTTTCTTGCCTTCAGAACCCCCCACGGATAAGATTTCGAACATAGGGATAGAAAACAGCAACGGCAAAAAGAAAGGAATGGCCTATGAAAAAAGTACTTGCATGTGTCGCTCTGGCCGCAGCCGCTCTCCTGCTTGGCTGCAAGTCCAATCCGGAACTGGTAACCTGCCAAAATGAAAAACAGACCCTCCAGGACGAACTGACCGCCGCTCAGAAGACCATCGAAGAGCAAAACACCAAACTGGCCTCGCTTCAGAAAAAGTATGAAGAAGTCAATCAGAAGGCCCTCGAAATTACGCGCACCTTGATGGAAAAGTCCACCAAATTCAAAAATGAATCCACTGAAAAAGAAAAGCAGATTCAGGAATTGCAAAAGCAAATTCAGGAACTCCAAACGCAGATAGCCGAACTCCGGAAAAAATTGGAGCCCGCCGCAGCACCTGCCAACCCATAATAAAACCATTTTCAGCAATCCAGGGCCGGCCTGTCTTAAGCAGCGCCGGCCTTTTTGCTGCGCAGTGTATCACCACGCCGCGCCCTCCAGTTATCAGACCTCCGGCGATTCCATCTTCTTCTTTGGCAAAGTCGAAACAAAAAAAGCCCCTCAAAATCCGCCTTCTCAGTCTTTTCTTACGCCCTTTCGCCCTTCGCAGACCCTCAAAATCAGCCCCATCCATGCTTTTGCAAAACCTCTTCCTTAAGCCCTTCCTCTCTTTGTCCGAATTGATTACCGCCAAAGTCAAAAGACTCTGGCTCGGACAAAGCCCGATAATCAAAAACCAGCAGCAGGAGTACGATTATGACGACGACAGTCACGCCGCCGGCGGCGGCCAGAAAAAACACGGCCCAGGAGGGCAAGTTTTTAACCTTTGCCCTCGGCAAAGAAGAATATGGTTTGGAGATCTTAAAAGTACGCGAAATTATCGGCTATATGAACATCACAGCCGTCCCGCGCACACCCCCTTTTGTCAAGGGGGTCATCAATCTTCGCGGACAGGTGATTCCCGTAATTGACCTGCGCCTTCGTTTCGGCATGGAGCCGGCCGACATCACCGAGCAGACCTGCATCATCGTCGCTGAAATCAACCAGAACGAAAAAACATTCAACGCCGGCCTCATTGTGGACCGTGTCCAGGAAGTCCTCGACATCAACGCCGAAGATATCGAAGAATCCTCTCATCTGGGCTCGGCCGTACAGAGCGACTTTATCCTCGGCATCGGAAAGATCGGCTCATCCATCAAGATTCTGCTGGACATCGACCGCGTCCTCGGCGGCGTTCATCTGAATGAAACCGCATCGGAGAATACACCCAGTTAAGGAAAACGCCAACAGGGCCGCAGTCGGCCTTAGCGCCAGGCCCTGAATTCATCGGAGGAAACCGAAGAATGCACAACAAAATGAACTTAAAAATCAAACTGCTGATGCAGGGATTATCCCTGACCCTGCTGCCCCTGCTGCTCACAGTCGCTATCGTCCTCTTCCAGAACCGACGAATGGTTCAGGCGGCGGAGCAGGAAAGCACAAAAATGGCTTATGCCGACCTCGACCATACCGCCCAGCATATTTACAACATGCTCGAAGTCGAGCAAATTTCCATTCAGGAAAACATTAATCAATCCCTCCGGCTTGCACGCGAAGTTCTTCGTCAGACCGGAGACGTTCATCTCGAGGAGCCCCCCGTCACATGGCAGGCCGTCAATCAATTCAGCCAAAGCACCCAGACCCTCCCTCTGCCCAAAATGATGGTCGGCCAAACATGGCTGGGCGCCAACACATCCATCCATACCACTTCTCCCATTGTCGATACCGTCAAAGACCTCATGGGCGTTACCTGCACCATCTTTCAGCGAATGAATGAACAGGGAGATATGCTCCGCGTCTGCACCAACGTCCAAACCAAGGACGGCAAGCGGGCCATCGGCACATACATCCCAAAAATCCAGCCCGACGGCACACCCAATCCGGTGGTCTCCGCCCTCCTCCAGGGACAGCGGTATGAAGGGCGGGCCTTTGTGGTGGACCGCTGGTATATCACCGCCTACGAGCCGATTCTGGACGCCGCCAAAAAAGTCATCGGCGCCCTCTATGTCGGAATCCCGCAGGAACGATGCATCAATATCCGACAGGCCATCCTCAAAACGGCCATCGGAAAAACCGGCTATGTTTTCGTACTCGACTCCAAAGGAAACTATATTATCTCCAAAGACGGAAAACGAGACGGCGAAAATCTCTGGCAGGCCAAAGATGCCGACGGAAATTTCTTCATTCAGCAAATCTGTCAAAAAGCACTCAGCGCCGGCCCGGCGGAAATCATCGAACAGCGATACCCCTGGCAGAACCTGGGCGAACCGGCCCCACGTGAAAAAATCGCCCGCGTCATCTACTTCAAACCGTGGGATTGGGTTGTCGGTGCCAGCTCCTATTTAGACGAATTTTATGAATCATCCGATCGCATCCGTTCAATCGGTCGGCTTTCTATGATTCAAATCACTTTGCTCACAAGCGTGTGCACCGTGCTGGCCATGCTCATCTGGTTCCTGGCATCGCAAAAACTCACCAGCCGGCTCATAGCCATTGCCGAACATATTTTTACAGGGGCTCAGCAGGTTTCCGACGCCTCCGGACAGGTCGCCGCCGCCTCGCAGAATCTCGCCCAGGGAACAACCGAGCAGGCCGCCGCCATCCAGGAGACATCCTCCAGTCTGGAGGAGACCGCCGCTGCTACCAAGCAGAACGCCGACAACGCAGCCCAGGCCGCTTCCCTCGCAGCCGGTGCGCGGCAGGCCGCCGACACCGGAGCAGAGGCCATGCAGAAAATGATGCAGGCCATTCAGGAAATCCACAAAAGCTCGGAACAAACCGACAAAATCATCAAAGTCATTGATGAAATCGCATTCCAGACCAATCTGCTGGCCCTCAATGCCGCTGTAGAAGCCGCTCGAGCAGGCCAGGCAGGCAAAGGGTTTGCCGTCGTAGCCGAGGAAGTCCGAAACCTTGCCATCCGCTCCGCAGAAGCCGCCGGAAAAACAGCAGAACTGATCGAACTGTCCGTAAAAAACGCCAACAACGGCGTCCAGATTTCTCAGGAGGTCAAAACCGCTCTCGACCAAATCGTCAGCGGAATCAGCAAAACCTCTGCACTGGCGGACGAAATTGCAGCGGCCTGCAAAGAACAGGCCCAGGGCATCGACCAGATTAATTCTGCTGTTTCACAGATGGACAAAATCACCCAGCAGAATGCCGCCGGGGCCGAACAGTCCGCCAGCGCCGCCGAGGAACTCGCTTTACAGGCCCAGGCAATGAAGCAGGTTGCTGTCCAATTGCAAACCATCATCCGCGGACAGGACGCCTCGCAAAACCAGGCCGGCCCGATGAAACAAACACCGGCAGCAAACCTCCCCTTGTCCAGTCAGATTTATCATCAAATCGCAGGGGACACACAGACAGCGCCGCAGCAGCCCGCTCCGCATGCTCCGGCGGAAAAACGTTCTCTCGATAAAAACAAACAGCAGACAGCCAGAAAATAAGGAGTATCCCATGCCGAAATCGTTAATGATTGTCGATGACTCCGCTACCATGCGAAAAATCATTATGCGTACCGTCCGCATGTCCGGCCTTGAGTTTGACCGCACCGAAGAAGCCGGCAATGGCGCCGAGGCCATCGAAAAACTCAAAACAGCGCCCGTCGATATCGTCCTCTGCGACATCAACATGCCCGAAATGTCCGGCACGGAAATGGTCAAGCAGGCGCGACAGCTCCCAAACTGCAAGGATACCAAGATTATTATGGTCTCCACAGAAAGCTCACAGGAGCTCATCGACAGCATTTTGGCCGACGGCGCCAACGGCTATATCACCAAACCCTTCACCCCCGAAAGGTTCCAGGAAAAACTCGCTCCTTTTATGAGTTGACCCAGCCGATGTAAACAGAAAGGGACATTCCATGATTGAACAGAAAACCTATCACGAAACCGTACTGGACGCCGCCAAAGAAGTCTTCGAAACCATGATTTTCATGGAAATCGAACCCGCCGCCGAGACTGCCGTCGATTGGACGGCTCATTCCCTGCTGGGCACAATCACCTTCAAAGGGGATATGGAAGGATGCTTAGGCATCTCCCTCGCCGACTCCTGCGCCAAAACAATCGCACGAAACATGCTGGCCCTCGACCCCGACTCCCCCGTCTCCGACCAGGAAGTCTGCGACGCCGTAGGGGAAGTCGCCAACATGGTCATGGGCAGCATCAAACACCGCCTCCAGGACGCCTGCCCGGATATCGCCGTCTCAATCCCAACAGTCATCTCCGGCAGAGAATTAAGCAGCTCCCTCGGCGAAGGAACCGAAAAAGTCGCCGTCCCAGTCTGCCTGAACGAGGAATATACCGCCGTCTTTACGCTCCTTTATCGCAAAAAAGATTAGGAAGTCTTTCCAGGGAATCATCGGCCATGACAGCGCAAACCGCCCAAAGCATTCCGCTCGAAACTCAGCTGCCCCAGGCGAGTACCATCGCCATGCAGACATTCTGTGAAGACATCAATGGAATGCTCGGCATTCCCATCGGATGTGCCCTCTGTCAGGCAGGAGCGGCTTCACCAGACAAACTGAAGCCCTTTTTCCAGAAACTCGCCGCCGTCTATTCCGTCCAGTCAGAAGGAGTTTTATCCGGACGTTTTGACCTCATCATCGACAAAACCGCCTTGTTTCTGCTCGCCGGCCTCTTTGTTCTGCTCCCCGAAGACAAAATCAAGGAACAATGCAAACAGGGCACCCTCGAAGCAGCCGTCAAGTTAACCGATACCGTCAAAGAAATCGGTAATCTGATTGTCGGCGCCTGGGATCGCGTATACCGCGAACACCTGCCCGGCCACAAGCACCTGCTCCAGACCAATACCCAAATCACCAACCCCTGGGAAAAGCCCGCCGAAGTCTTCCCAATCCCCGCCGACGGCCTGTGCCTGCTGACGGTATGGGAGATGACCGTCGGCGATTATCCGCCGTTCCACGCCGCCGCTATCTTTCCGGCAGCCCTTTTCGAACCGCCCAAAGAAGAACCGCAAGCCGACCAGCCCCAGCCGACTCCAGACCAGCCGCAGGAGCAGCCCGCCGACCAGTCTGCCCAGCCGCAGCCCGCTCCGCAAGACACACCGCCTGCTCCCTCCCAGACCGCAGACGCTCCCCAGACAAACACCGCCGACCCGCAGCCGGTCTGGAACGCCATTCAGCAGCTCGTACACTCTCAGCCGGCCGCCGCTCCGCTTGATGTCGCTATCCTCAACTGCCCTGCTCAAATCATTATGAATACCAAGCCCCTCTGGCTTTCCCCCAACGATTCCGTCGAAACGGCACTCCAGCGAATGCAGCAGAACGCCGCCCGATATGCACTCATTGAAGAAAAAGATCAGATGGTCGGCATCCTCTCCCAGTCAGACATCAATGCCGCCATCAGCCCCTACTTAAGAACCCCGTTCGAAGAATACCGAAGACCGCTGGACGATGCTTCGCTCCAGATTCGCATCAAATGGTTTATGAGCCGCCCCGTCCGAACAATAACGCCGGACACGCCGCTCTGGAAGGTAATGGACACAATGTACCGCTATCAGATTCGGGCACTGCCCGTTCAGGATGCCGCCGGCAGCGTGGTCGGATTGATTACCGTTATGGAAATCTTTCATGCCCTGCTCCAGCCGACCGCCGCTGCCCCGACCGCCGACGCGCAGAGCCAAAAAACGGACTGACCCGGAAAAACGAGCTGAAACTATGGATAAAAATCTAAATCTTATAGAACTAATTGAACAGGCCGCCGGCAAAATCCCCCTCCTGGACCCCCAGGACAGCAAAGACCTTCAGGAAATTGCCCAGGTCTTTAAACAAATCGAGTCCGCCATCAAAGAACTCAGCGGCTGTGAAGAAGCCGGCCGCCTGCAGGGCGAAACCCTCGCCCATCTCGGCGCCGAACAGATTGAAAAACTCCTCCAGGCCGACACAGAAAACTCCGACCGCATCCTCGAAGAACTCACCCAGGCCGTCAGCCGCCTCCAAACTCTTTCTCAGTCCCTTTTCCAATCTGCCCCGACACCGACAGCGGCTCCAGCCCCGACCTCAACGCCGACCCCCGCTCCGGCCGACGAGTTTCAGCCCATCACCATCGTCCAGGAAGATGCACCCCTCGTTCAGGACTTCATCAATGAATCCCGCGAACATATTGAATCGGCGGAAAGCGCACTGCTGGCGCTCGAAAGCGACCCAACCAGCACAGAAACCCTCAACCAAATCTTCCGCGGATTCCACACCATCAAGGGAATGGCGGGCTTCCTGAACCTCACAGCCGTAAACCGCCTGGCCCACGTCGCAGAAAATCTGCTCGATCGTGCCAGAAAAGGAACCCTCACCATGGTCGGCCCTGCCGGCAATTTGGCCTTTGCAGCCATTGATATGCTCAAAACAATGCTCAAAGACCTCCAGACCGGACTGACCCAGAATACGCCCGTTCTTCCGCCGACGGACCTGACAGACCTCATCCGCCGCATCCAGGACTGCGCCGAAGGCAAGACCCCGCCTGAAACACAAGAACCCCTGCCTGATGTCCGGCAGGATGTCAAACTGGAACCGATTCTCCAGCCCGAATCGTCAGCCCGAACCGCCCCGGCCGCCTCTGTTGCCGCCGACGCCGCCGGAGCCGCACGCCAGACCATCAAAGTAAGCACCAAACGGCTCGACGATTTGATCAATATGACCGGCGAACTGGCCGTCGCCCAACTGATGATTTCCGAAGAAGTAAGCAAAACCTGCCACACCGACAGCGACCTCTTCCGCAAAGTCGCCGGCCAGTCCAAAATCGTCCGCGAACTCCAGGAACTCTCCATGGCCATGCGGATGATTCCTATCCAGGGAGCATTCCAGAAAATGGCCCGTCTGGTCCGCGATTTATCTCAAAAAGCCGCCAAACCCGTCATCTTCCAGACCGCCGGAGAAGAAACGGAATTAGACCGCACCATCGTGGACAAAATCACCGACCCCCTTATCCACATGCTCCGCAACTCAATCGACCACGGAATTGAAAGCCCCCAGGAGCGGACGCAGAAAGGGAAAAATCCCCAGGGACGCATTCGACTGGCCGCCTATCATCAGGCCGGCAGCATCGTCATCGAAATCGAAGACGACGGCCGCGGCCTCAACCGCGAAAAAATCCGTAAAAAAGCCGTCGAAAAAGGACTTGTTTCCGAACACCAGGAACTCAGCGAAGAGGAAATCTTCGGATTGATTTTCCGTCCGGGCTTCTCCACCGCCGACCAGATCACCGACATCTCCGGCAGAGGCGTCGGAATGGACGTCGTCAAGAAAAACATCGAATCCCTCAATGGAAAAATCGAAATCCGCTCCGCCCCCGACAAGGGCACTCAGATTACAATCCGGCTGCCCTTGACACTCGCCATCATCGACGGACAGATTATCACCATCGGCTCCCAGCGATATATCATCCCCATCAATGCCGTCATCCAAAGTCTGCGCCCCGCACCAGACCAGATTTCCACCATTCAGAATCACTCCCAGGTCGTGATGATCCGCGGGCAGCTTCATCCTTTGATTCCGCTTTACAAACTGTTCGGCATCGCCGGAGCCGTCCAGGAGCCCGACCAGGCCCTTCTCGTCGTTGTCGGCGAAGGAAGCAAACGCTGCTGTCTTCAGGTCGATGACCTCATCGGACAGCAGCAGGTCGTCATCAAATCCCTTCGAGGATTAGGCAAAATCAAAGGGGTCTCCGGCGGCGCCATCATGGGCGATGGACGCATCAGTCTGATTCTCGATGTACCCGGACTGATTGAACTGGCACAGGACCCCGCCGCTTATCTATAGGAACGACTATGCAATTCCCAACCCTCCAGATTGAGCAGCCCGTCCTCACCGATGAACAGTTCGTGCGCATCTGCCGGCTGGTCTATGAGCACTGCGGCATCAATCTTCACGAGGGCAAAAAAGAACTCGTCCGCGCCCGCCTGGCCAAAATGCTTCGAAAATATCGTTTCAAAACCTATGACCAGTACATCGACTTCGTTCTCGACGACCCCACCCAGACTACCTTCTACGAAATGATTGACCAAATCAGCACCAACCTTACCAGTTTCTTCCGCGAACCCAAACATTTCGAATACCTTCGACGCCAATTCCTCCCTGCTTTAATTCAGAAAAAACAGAAAACCGGCCAACTCCGCATCCGCGCCTGGAGTGCCGGCTGTTCGTCCGGTGAAGAGCCCTACTCCATCGCCATCACCCTCCTCGAGGCCGTCCCGCTTGCCCAATCCTGGGATATCCGAATCCTCGCATCCGATATCTCCACACGAATCCTCCGAATTGCCCAGGAAGGACTTTATGAACCGCAGCGGGTCGCCAACCTCTCCGCCGAACTCAAGAGCCGCTATCTCAAACCCAAAAAGGACAAATCCGCTCCTCTCCTCTACGAGGTCAGCCCGGCCCTTCGCAGCATCCTTACTTTCAAATACCTCAATCTCATGGACCCTTGGCCCTTCCGAGGCCCATTCGATTTTATCTTCTGCCGAAATGTGATGATTTATTTCGACAAGCCCACTCAGGAAAAACTCGTCCAGAGATTCCACGACGTACTCGACGACGGAGGCCTTTTCTTTACGGGCCATTCCGAATCGCTCACAGGAATCCGCCATTCGTTCCGATACATCCAGCCGACAATCTACAGGAAATGAGAATGCCGACCTCCCTGAAAAAAAATCACGTTGTTGTGCAGGTCTCCGACGCAAAAATTTCTTCCGACCCGGACTCTGTTCTGGTCACCTATTCTCTCGGCTCCTGCCTGGCCGTTGCCGTCTATGACCCGGCGGTCACCATCGGAGGCATGATTCATTATCAGCTGCCGGAATCTTCCATGGACCCCATCCGCGCACAGACAGAACCCTTTATGTTCTGCGATACCGGAATGGAGACACTATTAGCCAATCTAATCCGATACGGAGCAGACAAATACAGAATGATAGTCAAAGTCGCCGGCGGAGCCGCCATGAAAACTGGACCCCAGGGTTTTGACATCGGAAAACGCAATTTTCTCGCCCTCCGAAAAGTCCTCTGGAAGCACGGACTTCTCCTCAAAGGCCACGATGTCGGCGGCGACCAGCCGCGAAACTTTTATCTCTATTTGGGGGACGGAACCACCATCGTCAAAACCGGCGGAGTGGAAAAGGTCCTCTGAGACAAAGGAGACTGCTATGCTCGCAGCCGAACAGAAAACAACCAAAGTGCTCATTGTGGACGACTCCGCCATCGTTCGCAAGATTCTCAGCAAACAGCTCGATGCCCACCCCTCCATCGAGGTCATCGCCACAGCACCAGACCCCTACATCGCACGCGACAAAATCGTAACTCTTAATCCCGATGTGCTGATTCTCGATGTCGAAATGCCCCGAATGGACGGCGTCACATTCCTGAAAAAACTGATGAAATATCATCCCATGCCCGTCATCATCTTCAGCTCCCTGACCCCCCAGGGAAGCAAAACCGCCGTCGAAGCCCTTGCCTCAGGCGCCGTAGAAGTGCTGGCCAAACCAGGCCCCTCCTACAGCGTCGGAGATGCCTGCAAACAGCTCTGCCAGACCATTCTGGCCATTCCCAAAGGGTCTTTCCCAAAACCCGTCAGCGCACCGGCAGCACCGGCGGCACCCGCCGAATCCGCCCATCTGCTCGAAACAACCCACAAAATCATCGCCATCGGAGCATCCACCGGAGGCGTGCAGGCCCTTACCTGTGTCCTCTCCTCTCTGCCGGCCGATTCACCGGGAACCCTCGTCGTCCAGCACATGCCGGCACAATTCACCCGCTCCTTTGCCGAACGGCTCAATGAGACCTGTGCCGTACAGGTCAAAGAAGCCGCCGACGGCGACCACATCATCCCCGGACGGGTCCTCATCGCACCCGGCGGCTATCACATGGTCCTCCAGCGCTCCGGAGCCAGTTATTACGTCGCAATCAAAGACGGCCCCGCCGTCTGCCACCAGAAACCCAGCGTCGAAGTCCTCTTCAACTCCGTCGCCAAATACGCCGGCGCCAATGCCGTCGGAGCCATTCTCACCGGCATGGGCAACGACGGCGCCAAAGGACTCCTGGCCCTCAAAGAAGCCGGCGCACACACCATCGCACAGGATGAAGCCACCTGCGTCGTCTTCGGAATGCCCAGGGAAGCCATCCGGCTCAACGCCGCGGAAGCGATTGTCCCCCTCGAAAAAATCTCCGCCGCACTCATCCAGTTCGCACGCAGCTGACCGCGCAAAATATACTTGCAGACCCTTTCGGGCAATGGTATATACAAATCCCGAATTAGTCAGCAAAAGCAATCGATACGCGGGAATCTGCCGATGGCGATAGAAATTATACTGCCCAGACTCGGACGAACCATGGAACAAGCCGTCATTGTGGCCCTCCATGTACAAGTCGGTCAAAAAGTACGCAAAGGACAGGTGCTGGCCGACCTCGAAACAGACAAGGCGACCATGCAGATCGAATCCCCGGCTGCCGGCATCATCGGCGCCATTCTGACCGAACAGGGAGATGTACTCCCCGTCGAAACCCCCCTCTTTGTGCTCCTCGATGACGGACAGCCCCTCGACCCCGAACGCATCGAAACGCTCAGACAGCAGGTTCAGGCCGCCCGCGAAAGCATCCTCGAACTGACCGCCCCGGCCGCCCATACGCTCCCACTCGCCGACAGCACCACCCCCTCGACCCAAACCCGCTCGAAAAGCCATCCCATGCCCGCCACCTCCCAGGAAGCACTCGATGCCTTTCAAGCGTCCCAACCCGTCCCTGCCTCCCAATTCAAACCCGGCGCACGCATCCCCCTGACCCGCTGGCAGAAAATCATCGCCCAGAAGATGCTCACATCCAAACGGCAAATCCCATGCTTTTATCTGATTCTCCAGGCCGACGTCACCGAACTGGCCCAGGTACGTCAGAACCTCAGCCGCCAGGGAAGCCGGACCATCTCCTACAACGACTTTCTTCTCAAGGCCGCCGCCCTCTCCCTGCGGCGTTATCCCATTTTGACCGGACAACTCACAACAGACGCCATTGAACTGGCCGAACAAATCGACATCGGGTTGGCCCTGGCCGCCCGGCACGGACTTGTCGCACCCGTCCTGCGCGAGGTGGATACCCTTACGATTTTTCAGATTTCCGCCGCCGTCCAGGACTTGCTCGACAGAGCCGCCCGAAACGCCCTCGGCCCCGCCGATTTAGAAGGCGGCTGCATGACCATCACCAATCTCGGAAAATTCGGCATCGACTCCTTCATCCCCATTGTCATCCCAGGCCAGGCATCCATTCTCGGTGTCGGCTGCATCCGCGAACAATGCGTCCCCGACGGCCCCCAAATCCAAATCCGGAAAAAAATGACCCTCACCCTTTCCGTCGATCACCGTATTGTCAACGGCGCCGAGGCCGCCCAATTCCTCGACCACATCAAGAAACTCCTCGAGCACCCCAGCGAACTGATAGACACCCCCTAATCCCCGCCGCACCGTCCCTACAAAGAAGCCCCTCCAATAATCCCGAAAATCCCGCGCCGAATCATCATCACCCCAATAGCCGCCAGAATCAAACTCGCCACCTTCGATATCGCCTGAGACCCCGTTTGCCCCAAAATCCGATTCCAGAAATCAGCCGACAGCAGAATCCCAACCGCCAGCAGCAGATTCAGAACAACCGCCGCCAGCGTCGCCGTCAAACCATGCACATCCACCAGCATCAGACTCGTCGTCAGAACCGCAGGCCCAACAATCAGCGGAACCCCCAAAGGAACCGCACCCAGCGTTTCCACACGCCGTGCAAACTTCGTCCCCGTCGTCATATCCAGCGTCGCAATAATGAACAGAAGAACGCCGCCGGCAACCATAAAATCAAATATCGTAATCCCAAGAAAATGAAAGATGCTCTTGCCCAGAAAGATAAAACCAACCGCAACAAACAAAGCCGTCGCAAAAGACTGCTCAACAACACGACGGCGAACATCCTTCGGAACCCCCTCCACAAGACCCAGAAATATCGGCAAAGTCCCTATCGCATCCACCGCTACAAATAACGGAACAAACACCATCCAGAAATCACGCATACACTCCCTTTCGCAATTTCCCGCCCCTCTTTTTCTCCGCTTTTTCTCTCGGCCTATAAAAAAACCTGCCCCCCTTTCGGCAGGCAGGTTGGAATCCTCGACCTCATTTCACCAGGTCTGATGCTATCCTTCGATCCGCTCAATCATAACTTGCAGATATTTCTGTCGATGCCCAATCTTTTTGCTCGAACTCTTCCGCCGCCGGAAATACATCGGGTACAGTTTCGGCCCCTTAACCACAGAGTCCTCCGCCGTCCCATCGAAACGAGCCGTCACTTTTGCACCCTCCAAATAAGGGTTGCCCAATCGAACCGAGTTCTCATCACGAACCATCAGCACCTTATCCAGCACAATTTCCTGCGCATCAGGAGCCGCATCCGTCAGTTCGATGCGAAGAACGTCTCCTTCGCTCACTTTATACTGCTTGCCGCCTTGTTCAATAATCGCGTACATCGTCTTCCTTCTCACTGCTAAGATTTCAACAAATTCCATGGATTCACTTCAAGAGGCGAGTATTGTAGGGCTTGCATCTCCATTTGTAAAGTTTTTTTTGCCGGATTTAACAAAATTACAACCCCTTATAAATTAACCACTTAGAAACACTCCAGCACCCAGTCCCCTCTTCTCTTTCCCTCGCTTTTATCTCGCATTGCTTTTTTTGACGATATTCTTATGATAAGGAAAACAACGTTTATAACCGGAGAATAAAATGGAACTTGCTGTCATCAATGAAAAACTGCTGCCTTTGACCGAAGTGCCGCTGGACAAACTCGACCGCGGACTTTTCTTCGGAGACGGCGTCTATGAAGTGCTTCGAAGTTATCAGGGACGGCTCTTTGCCTTTGAAGAACATTTAGCCAGATTCGAAAAAAGTGCCGCCGAAATCCGACTTTCCCCGCTCAATATCACCCAAATACGCAATCGCGTCCTCGACGCCTTCCGCCAGGCCGGCCTTCAAAACGCCAAAATCTATTTCCACCTCACCCGCGGCTGCCAGCTCCGCGACCATCTCCCCGCCCCCAACCTCAAACCCTCGTTCTTCCTCACCGTCCAGGAATTGCGGGACAACCCCCAGAAAAAACTGGCCGGCGTCCGCGTCTGCACTCACCCCGACTTGCGATGGAAACGCTGCGACATCAAATCCCTCAACCTGCTGCCCAACGTCCTCGCACGGATTGAAGCCGACCGCAAAGGCTGCGAAGAAGCCATCCTCGTCAACGACAAAAACCTCATCACCGAAGGAGCCGGCTCGACCTTCTTCGCCGTCAACGGCCGCGAAAAAACCCTCCACACACACCCCCTCGGCCCGGAAATCCTCCCATCCATCACACGCTCCGTCGTCCTGCAAATCGCACGCGATGCAGGCCTGACCCCCGTAGAAAAGGCCCTCACCCCCCAGCAGGCCGCCCAGATGGATGAACTCTTCATGGCCCTGACCACCAAAGACATCCAGCCCATCATTCAGTTTGACGGCAGACCCGTCGGAAACGGCCGCCCAGGCCCCTGCACACTTGCCCTCATCAAAAAGTTTCAGGAGTACGTACTCGCCCGACTCTCCACCCCCTGAACATTCACCCCCCCGCCCGCCGCCCGCGCCGG
>Ga0208824_1000544_pt1 | contig 39983 bp, 38 predicted proteins | sample AD_JPNTR3_MetaG_FD_184447 | JGI IMG/M metagenome (GOLD analysis project Ga0208824, IMG submission 184447) | Active sludge microbial communities of municipal wastewater-treating anaerobic digesters from Japan - AD_JPNTR3_MetaG (SPAdes) (version 2) | ecosystem: Engineered > Bioreactor > Anaerobic...
GAATTACAAGAAGTATAGCTAGAACTTTATTTATGATAGGTAAATTTGCCTCACTTAAATCTTCTTTTTCTGGTTTAGAAAGATACATTTCTTTCATAATTTTAACATAATAAACAAGCGATACAACTGTATTTAATAACGCAATAATAGCAAGCAAAATCATTTGTTTATCAACAAGAGCAACAAAAAGGTAAAATTTAGGAATAAAACCTGCTAAAGGTGGTAAACCTATTAAAGATACTATAAATATTGAAAGTGAAGCTGCAAGGAAAGGTGTTTTTCGTCCCAAACCTTTATAATCATCTATATCTTCAATACCATAGTTATCTGCAATAACCATTGCAATATAAAAAGCTCCTAAATTCATAATTAGATAAACTAGAAAGTATGATAGCACTGCAATAAGCCCAGTTTCTGAAAACGCGATTACACCTAATAAAATATAACCTAAATGTGCTATTGATGAATAAGCTAACAATCTTTTAATATTGTTTTGCCAGAGAGCAGAAAAATTGCCGAAAAACATCGAAAGAACAGAAAATATAATAAGTATTGTTTTTAAATCAAATTGTGGAATATAAATTAAATTATGTTTAGCCGGAATAATTAATGCTTGTAAAACTCTAATTAACATTACAAAACCAGCTGCTTTACTTGCTACGGAAAGGTAAGCAGTAATAGTAATAGGTGCTCCTTCATATACATCTGGTGCCCAGAAATGAAATGGTGCAGCAGATATCTTATAAGCCACGCCAACAAATATTAAAATAAAACCCAAATTAAATAATATAGGTTGTATTAAAGTAGAACTGGTTAAAGTTTCTCTAATTCCAAATATATTTGTTGTTCCTGTAGTTCCAAAAATTAATGATATACCAAAAATCATTATTCCGGATGCAGCAGAACCATAAACCAAATATTTTAATGATGCTTCGCTGTTGCGAATTCTTGTTTTATCAAATCCTGCTAATACATAGGAAGATAAAGACATAGTTTCCATTGCTACATAAATAAGAATTAAATCAACAGCTCCAACTATCAACATCATTCCTAATAACATTCCAAGCAAAACAATATGAAATTCACCTAATCTATTGATAAACTTTGTAACTTCTTTGGATGTAAATAAATACAAAACTATTATAAAAGTTGCAAGTAAAACTATTGCTTTAAAGTATACAGCTAACCAATCTACTACTAACATTCCAAAAGCAATATCTCTAAATACAAGCTGCCTGGAAACAAATAATCCAGTAATTAATAAAATAGCACCAGTTAAATAGTTTAGCTTATATTTTTGCTCATTTTTATAAATTAAATCAAATACTAAAACTAAACATATCCCCAGGGATATAACAATCTCTGGTATAATTAAACGAGTACTTGCTAATAAGTTTGATACAATTTCCATATTACTTCTTTTCTTATTTTACTAAAGCATTTAAATATGTGTAGTTTTTACTCATAAAATCAATAAGAGTAACAACAGATTTATTCATTAAATTTATCATAGCAGAAGGATATACACCCAAGAAAATAATAATAATTGATAATGGAATTAACATTGTATATTCTCTTGCATCAAGATCTTGCATAAATTGCCATTTTTCATTGAATTTGCCAAAGAACACTCTTTGTAAAGACCACAACATATAACTTGCACCTAATAAAATTCCAAGTGTACCAACAATAGTTAAAATTCTTGTTATCATACTGCTAAAACCACCCATAAATACAAGAGCTTCAGATACAAAACCACTAAATCCTGGAATTCCTATTGCAGCAAAAAAGGCAACTGTTACAAATCCTGTATAAACTGGCATATGAGAAGCTAAACCACCAAATTCATTTAATCCCCTGGTATGAGCTCTATCATAAATAACACCTACGATCAAGAATAACATAGCGGTTATAGTTCCGTGATTAAACATCTGGAATACAGCACCAGAAATACCAGTAACAGTTAATGAAGCCATTCCTAACATCACATATCCCATGTGAGAAACAGACGAATAAGCAATTAATTTTTTGAAATCACTTTGCGCCATAGCACATAATGCACCGTAAACAATATTTATCACGCCAAATAAACCTATCCACCATGCCAATTGATATGTAACATCTGGGAAAATAGCATAATTTATTCTTATAATTCCATATGTACCTAATTTTAGCAATACACCAGCAAGAATAACACTTATAGGAGTAGGTGCTTCTACGTGAGCATCTGGTAACCAGGTATGGAATGGGAACATTGGTATCTTTATAGCAAAACCAATAAATAATCCCAAATATGCAAGTAATCTTAAATTGTTTGGATTTGTAATTGAAAGTATTCCATCCTTTACATAATTATCAGGATTCATCATTGCTAACATGTTAAATGTATGTATAACCTGTCCGTTTGGTAGCATTTCTGTTGTTGAAAAGAATAAAGCAATCATTGCAATAAGCATAAATATACTACCAAACATTGTATAAATGAAGAATTTAATAGCAGCATATTCTTTTCTTGGACCACCCCAAATACCAATTAAGAAATACATTGGTAATAACATTAATTCCCAGAATACATAGAATAAGAAGAAATCTAAAGCAACAAAAGTACCCATCATACCAGTATCTAGCAATAAATACATCAAGAAATACCCTTTAACCATTTTGTTGATATTCCATGATGAAATTGCTGCAATCACTGATATAATTGATGTCAGTAATACCATCGGGGCACTGATTCCATCAACAGCAAGGAAATAATCAATCTTGACTGTTCCTAACCATGCAAAGTTTTCTATTTTTATCCATGTAAATTTTTCTATAAACTGGAATGAATTAGGATCAAAAATTCCTCCCAAACTGTAATCAAACTTTGAAAGTAAGATTACGGAAAGGATTAATTGCAATAAAGTCATTACTAATGTAACTGATTTTATTAACAACTCTTTTGTTTTAGGAATAAATAAAATAATTAGCATTCCTAAAATTGGCAAGAAAGTAATTAACGATAAATATGGAAATGTTACCATAGATACACACCTTGTAAATTCTTAATATTAAAATAACTTAATAATTGTGAATAAAATAACTACGCTAAAAATAGCATATAATACATAATTTTGTACTTTACCAGTTTGGATTTGCGTAAATAATCTTCCAAAAATTGAAGTCATATCAGCAACAAAATTTACCAAACCATCAACAATATATTTATCTATCCAACCGCCTATAGCAGAAATATTTCTCAATACAAATGCAGAACCATTAACAATACCATCAACAATATTTAAATCAAACCAAGCCAATGCTTTACTAAATTTCAATGCACTATTTACAAATACCTTTTGAACAAATTCATCAAGATACCATTTATTTAAAGAGAATAAATATACAGGTTTGATTTTTTCTGCAATTTCATCTGGATTTACTTTATTCATTATATATATATATGTTGCAAAAAATATTCCTAAACCTGCCAAAACTAAAGACATTAAAAGTGCTGTATAATGGAAATGATGTAATGTTTCCATATATAATTCTGAGTGAGTTATATACTCACCAATTTTTTCAGCTTTATCATTTATCATAAATTGGAATCTTTGAACATCAGGCACAATTGAATTAGGTGTTTTTACTTTTTCTAAAAATACACCATTTGATGGATCAATTGGATTTAAGCTATACCACCAGAAAACTGAAAGTGCACTTAATACAATTAAAGGTATTGTCATAACAGCTGGAGATTCGTGAGCATGATCATATTTGTGTTGATTTCTTGGCTCTCCCCAGAATACTAAATAAACTAATCTGAACATGTAGAAAGCTGTCATACCAGCAACAGAATATGCAATAATTGGAATTAACCAATGACCTGTAAGATTACCAAACGCTAACGTAGCAAGTAAAATTCCATCTTTGCTCAAAAATCCAGAAGTAAATGGAACACCTGATATTGCAAGTGTAGCAATTAAAAAAGTCCAATAAGTGATTGGTAATTTTTTCCTTAATCCGCCCATTTGACGAATATCTTGTTCGTGATGCATAGCATGAATTACAGAGCCTGATCCCAAAAACATACAAGCCTTAAAGAATGCATGTGTTACTAAATGGAAAAATGCATAAGCATACGCACCAACACCTAATGCCATTATCATATATCCTAATTGGCTAACAGTTGAATAAGCCAAAACTTTTTTAATATCATTTTGAGTAAATGCAATTGTTGCTGCAATAAAAGATGTTATAGCTCCAATTACAGCAATAAATAGTAAAGCATCAGCAGTTAACATAACAAATACTCTTGCTACTAAGTAAACACCTGCAGCAACCATTGTCGCAGCATGGATTAAAGCACTTACTGGAGTGGGACCTTCCATTGCATCAGGTAACCATAAATGTAAAGGAAATTGTGCAGATTTTCCAACAGCCCCCATAAAAATTAAAATTCCCGCAGCAGTTAACCAAGCATAACTCCCGAATGGTAAATTCCCAGCTGCAATTTGTTCAAAAATTTTATCAAAAGTAAATGTTCCGTAGTTTGTAAATAATATTAAGATACCTAATAGTAAACCAGTATCACCTACTCTGTTCATCAACATAGCTTTTTTGGATGCATTAGCTGCAGACCATTTTTCGAACCAGAACCCAATCAATAAATATGATGATACACCGACTAATTCCCAGAATATGTATATCATTAACAAATTATGAGTTAATACTATACCTAACATTGAAAATGTAAATAATCCAAGATAAGCAAAATATCTTGAATATCTTTTATCACCATGCATATATTCAATAGAGAATAAATGCACTAAAAAGCTAATTAAGTTCACAACAAAAAGCATGATTACGGTAACATTATCGAGCATAACTCCTAAATCAAATTGTACCGCAGGTACATATTTTGAAAATGAAGCAAAGTTTATCCAGGTAAACTCTGATACAAACTTCTCTGCTGGGAAATATGCTAACTTAATAATCACAATGTAAATTGATATTAAAGTGTTCACACCCAAAAGAACAACTTCAAAAAGAAATAGTTTTTTTAATCTTTTGCCCAAAAATAGGACTACTATAAAACCTAATAGCGGTATAAATAACGATGCAACCGATAATTTAATTAATAAATCACTCATAGTCTTATCTTAATTTTAATTTTTTAATTCTTCAAATTCATCAACATTGATATTTTGATTTAATCTGTAAAGATTTAATACAATAGCCAATCCAATAGCTGCTTCTGCTGCTGCTAATACGATTACAATCAATGTATTAATGTGTCCGGAAATTCCTAATCCAAGAAATCTTGAATATGCTACAAAATTAATATTAGCGGAGTTTAATACCAATTCAACTCCCATTAATACCATTATAGCATTTTTTCTTAAGATGATAGCAGCAAGCCCTAAAATAAATAGAACAGAGCTAACAAAAAGAAAGTGATTTAATCCGATATTTTCCAATTTGCCCTCTTATTTTTCTTTTCTTCCGATTGTTGTTGCTGCAACCAAAACAATAAGAAGCAACATACCTAAAACTTCAAAAATCAAAACATATTGATTGAGTAATGAACTTCCTATTTGCTTAATAGTACTTGTCCCTGGCACTACAGCATTAGGAATATTTTTATAATTAATGTTTGAAAAATCATTAGTAACAAATGGAATATAATTATAAAGCACTGCTCCTAACAATCCAATTACAAGCATAGTTATTCCAATATAAAGGTAGTTAACTTTAACTTTAACTCGTGTTTGCTCTTGAGTAAGCATAATACCAAAAAGAAGCAATATAAGTATACCACCAACATAAACCATTATCTGAACAATAGCAATAAAATCTGCAGTTAATAAAACATATAACCCTGATATAGAAAGTAGTGTAAACATTAATGAATAAGCAGCATAAACTAAATTTCTACTAAAAACAACCACTACCGCAGAGGCTATAGTGATAAAAGCCAAAAAATAAAATGCTAAGCTGTATAGATTCATAGCTACCAAACTCGAATTATTTATGATAAAGTTTCTTTATTATCTGTATTAGGTGTTTGTGGTGCAGCAGGTTTAGGTTGAGGAGCTGCTGCAGCTGCTGCAGCCTTTTGAGCTGCTTTTTCTTTTTCAAATTGTTCTAATTTAGCTTTTTTATCTTGTGCTTCCTCTGGTGTAAAAGCAGAGAAATTATATTTTAACCTATCTCTTTCATATTCTGAATATTCATAAACATCAGTCATCTTGATACAATCAGTTGGACATGGAAATACACAAAAAGAACAGAAACAACATTTTGAAAAATCAATAGTAAATTTGGTTACATGAAAAACTTTCTTTTGCCCAGCTTTTGTTTTACCGGCATCGTCACCTGGTACAGCTTTAACAGTTTCAATTTCAATACAATCAACAGGACAAGCATTTTCGCACTGTCTGCAGCCTATACAATCTTCAATATCTACAAATAATCTATTTCTTTCACGTGGTGGAAGAGTTAATCTTTCATCGGGATATTGGATTGTTACCTTTTTTTGGAATAAGTGTTTCCACGTTACACCCATCCCGACTAAAACAGTTGAAATTGCTTCAAATATATTTTGAAAATATTCTTTCATAACGCAAGCCTTTTACAATAGTGAAATAAAAGCTATAATTACTAAATTTACTAATGATATTGGAATTAAATATCTCCAGCACAATGCCATTAACTGGTCAACTCTTAAACGTGGGAGTGTCCATCTTAACCACATTTGAACAAATACAAATAACATTCCTTTAAAAAGGAACCAGAAAATCTGTTCCAAGCCTATCAACCATGGCATATTTAATAAATTTCCCAAATATCCAAATGGAGATTGATAACCGCCAAAGAATAAAACAGTTATAACCGCTGATACAGCAAACATATTTGCATATTCAGCTAAAAAGAAAAATGCAAACTTCATTCCACTATATTCAGTATGATAACCACCAATAATTTCTGATTCCGCCTCAGGAATATCAAATGGAGTTCTGTTAACTTCTGCAAGTGAACTTATAAAATAAATTACAGCAGCTACTAAAAGAAAAGGAATAAGTATAAATTTTTTGAGAGATAATTCCGGTCCACCAAAAATATACCAATTGAAAATATTCGCTGTTTGTGCTTCACTCATTTCTTTCAAATTTAAAGTGCCTGCTACAATAACAAGAGATAAAACAACAATAGCAGTAGGAATTTCATAACTTACAATTTGTGCTGCAGTTCTAAGCCCACCATAAAGCGAATATTTATTATTTGATGCCCATGCGCCTAACAACAAACCCGCAACTACTAAGGATGAGACTGCTAAAATATAAAAGATTCCTAAATCAATATTTGAGCCTATATATATGCTACTAAATGGTATTGCAGCAAAAGCAGCATAACTACCAATAAAAACAAGCACTGGCGCAAAGTTGAAAAGTTTTTTATCAACTGCATCGGCAGTGATATCTTCTTTCTGAAGTAATTTTAAGATATCGGCTATTGTCTGAAGTAACCCATACTTACCAACACGCATAGGCCCTAATCTATCCTGCATGAAAGCAGAAACTTTACGCTCCAAATATACAGCTAACAATGCATAGGGCAATATCCACAAAAATAGTGGTGCAGCTGCTAATAGTACATTGATTAAAATATCTTTTAATAACTCATTCATACCAAATACTAATGTTTTATTATAAAATTATCTATCTACTTCACCTAATACGATGTCAATGCTACCAAGAATAGCAACAACATCGGAAACTAAATTATTTTTACAAATTTCATTGATAACACTTAAATTGCAAAAAGAAGGTGGTCTTACCTTTACTCTAAATGGATTAACACCGCCGTCACTTACAACAAAGAAGCCTAATTCTCCCCTTGGATTTTCTACTCTTCCATAAACTGTTCCTACAGGAGGTTTAATTTTCTTTGGGATAGCTTCTTTAACATCACCTTCAGGAATATTGTCAATAGCCTGTTCAACGATATTTAAACTTTGTTCCATTTCTAAAACTCTTACAAAATATCTATCCCAGGTATCGCCAACAGTTCCTTTTAAACCTTTTCCAACAGGTATTTCAAAATCAAATCTATCGTAAATTGAGTAAGGTGCATTTTTTCTAATATCATATTTAACACCAGATGCTCTTAGCATAGGACCACTTATACCGTAGTTAATAGCTAAATCGGCGGGTAAAATTCCAACATTAGCAGTTCTTTCGATAAAGATCTTGTTAAAACTTAACAAATCATTAAGTTCTTTGATAGTATTTCTAAATTGTTTAGCAAAATCTTTTACCTTCTCAGTCCAGCCATCTGGTAAATCATAATTCAAGCCACCTACGGCCATAAAATTATATAAAAATCTTGCTCCGGTTAATTCTTCTAAAAGGTTTAAGATAATTTCACGATCACGGAAACAGAATAAGAAAGGCGTAAAAGCACCAACGTCAATACCAAAAGTACCGATAGCTACAAGGTGAGAAGCTATTCTTTGTAACTCAGCTACAATTACTCTTATATATTCAACTCTTTCAGGCACTTTTAAATTTAGTAATTTTTCGATGGTTAAAACATATCCAAAATTGTTACCCATCGATGCAAGATAATCTAATCTATCTGTATAAGGTACAACCTGAAAATATTGCATTGCTTCGGTATGTTTTTCAAAGCAACGATGCAAATAACCAAGATGTGGAGTAACATTTTTAACAATCTCACCATCCACTAATAATTCTAATCTTAACACACCGTGCGTTGACGGATGTTGTGGACCCATATTAAGTACTAATTCTTCTGTTTTTAGAGACATATCTATTCTTTTTTGTTTTAGTTATAAGATATTTTAATTCCTTGATAAAACTCTGGATTCTGATAATCTTTTCTAAGAGGATGCCCTTCCCAATCGTATGGCATTAAAATTCTTCGCAAATATGGATGATTTTCAAAGATAATACCAAACATATCGTAAGCTTCTCTTTCGTGCCAATCAGCTGCTCTATAGATGTTAGCAATGCTTTTAACTTTTGGATTTTCTCTTGGCACTTGAACACGAAATATTAATTTTGCATCATCAAAAAGTCTCCTAAAATGATAAAATACACTCAAAGTACCACCAGTTATAACATCGTTACCATTTTCATCTTTACTTTTTGTGCCATTTGCATCATCTACACCTGATACACAAGTGCAAAAATCAAATTTAAAATCATCATTGACCTTTATAAATTCAACCAATTTATCCATTATATCCGCTGAAACTATAATATATGGATCGATATCTTGTTTTAACTCGATTACAGCTTCACCAAATTGATTTTTAAGTAAATCAAAAAATTCATTAAGCGTTTTCATATTCTTTCTTAACCAATGTTTCTTTTCTAATTTTATCTTGAAGTTTTAATAACCCTTCTAAAAGAGCTTCTGGTCTTGGAGGGCAACCAGGCACATAAACATCAACTGGAATAACTCTATCGATACCTTTCAAAACATGATAACCATGTTTCCAATATGGACCACCACTATTTGCACAACTTCCCATAGATATCACATATTTAGGTTCTGGCATTTGTTCATAAACTCTTTTTACTCTGAGTGCCATTTTTAATGTACAGGTTCCAGATACTATTAACAAATCTGCCTGTCGTGGAGATGGTCTTGGAATTACCCCAAATCTATCAAAATCGTAGTGAGAAGCACTTGCAGCCATCATTTCGATAGCACAACAAGCAAGACCAAATGTCATCTGCCATAAGGAGGACAATCTTGCCCAATTTAACAATTGTTCTGTTGATGTTAAAATAAAGCTACCATCATTAAATTCTTTATCTAATAAACCCATATTACACCTTCTTATTTATCCCAGTTTATATCGCCTTTGGCAACTTCGTAAAGCATACCAACACCTAATAAAACTATAAAAATTATTCCTATAAGTAATCCAGCCAAACCATATTGTTTGAATTGAATTGCCCAAGGAAATAATAATACAACTTCAACATCAAAAATTAAAAATATCAAAGCTGTTACATAAAATCTTATGTTAAATTTATTCCAGGGAGTGCCAACAGGATCTTCACCGCATTCATATGTAAGTTGTTTTTCGTATGTTTTTTTGGAGGGTCTTATCAAAAACGCAGTTAATACACCGCCAACAACAAGAATAACAGCTATAAGCATGAACAGGAATATTTTTCCAAATTCAGTTATCATTACTTGTTCATTAGACATTTCATTTTTCCAAATTTTTTATAGCAATTCAAAAATAAAAAAATTATACTAAAAAAAAAATATTTTTTTTTCTAATAAACTTTATTATTAAAAAATGAATTTGGGAAGCGTTACACAAAAAATTTTTCGTAGTAATCTACTTAATATATTATGGATACTTTCCGTTCAAGCTTTACACAATCAATGCTTTTAATTTGATGATTTAAAACAACTTATAACTTAATAGAAAAAAGTCACTTTAAGTAATTACATTAATCTTGCTAAATAATAATTTATTAAAACCCGAACTACTTTACTCTCTCATACTCGAAATTACAAATATTCTTTACCTCTTTATCAAAATTTATCCCCACAAGATATATCGGCCTCTCATCATTCATATATTTTTCATGATAATTTTTAGACTTTAGTTGCTCCAATGCATCTTTTTCTTTTTCTACCTTAAACTCAAATAAATATATTGCGTTTCTATGGAACAATGTTAAATCAATTCTACCTCTACTCGTTACGTCTTCTCCTATTATCTCATAGCCCATCGCCTGCAAATAAACATATACCAACGATGAGTAATAACCTTCATATTCATAAATCCTATTATTTACATAGTTATTGTATGGTATAGATGAAAATATCCCTTCTAATATTGTTCCAAATATCTCTAACTCCCCTTGCTGCAATGCTTTATTTAATTTACTACTTTCTCTTGTATTTGTCCCAAATAGGTAATTTATTATGTATTGATTAAACGATTTTCTTACTTCTTTATTCGGAAAATCTAACCTAAATATTACCGCCTGTTCTTCTTCATCTTCTTCTACTTCTTTAATTGTTAAATAACCTGCCTGAAATAACAACACATTCAAATCTATTTTTTCAAGTTCATAACTATCTAAAGAACTTTCTTCTATCTCTAAATTTGAAAGTTGCGGCAAATAATAATTATTCTGCTCAAACAACTTTACCAAATATGTAGGAGTTCCACTCAAAAACCAATAATTCTTATACCTGTAATTATTCTTGACAAATTGCAACAAATCAAATGGATTATATACCCTTTCCTTTAGCCAATAATAACCGTTATACCACTCTTTTACTTCTTTATAATCTACATCTGCATTATATTCTTTTAATAATTCTTCTACATCTTCCTGTCTGTAGCCGCATATATTACCAAAATCCGGAATTAGTGTTATATCCTCTAGCATATTCAGGCCGCTAAATATTCCCGCTTTAGCAAATTTACTTATACCTGTTATAAATACAAATTTTACATATTGTAAATTGCCTTTTATTATCGAGTATAGACCACTTAGAAATTCCCATACTTCTTTGGCAAATTCTGTTTTATCAATATTATCTAATAGCGGCTTATCGTATTCATCTATTAGTATAACCACTGGTTTTTGGTATTTCCCATAAGTATCTATTATAAGATGTCTAAAATAACTTGATGGTGTTTCTATATCTTTTTCTGTATCTACCTTTAACCTTTTTTGATTTAAAACTAAATTATCATAAAATGCTTTCTTAATATTGCTAATTGTATCTAATTCACCATCCCAACAAATTTGCATCAACGGATATTTCTCTTCCCAGTTCCACTTATCATAAATATACAACCCTTCAAACAATTCTTTTCTACCTTCAAATATACATTTAAGTGTATCTACAAATAATGATTTGCCAAACCTACGTGGACGAGAAAGAAAAACAGTTCCATAATTAGTAATTAACTCATGTGCTTCTTTATTTTTATCTACATAAAAGTAATTATCACTTCTAATTTCTTCAAATGTTTGTATACCTATTGGTAATCGACGAATTGTATTTTCCCTTTATTTTGCCGATTATAAGTCAATTTACCTTCCTAACTTAAGAAATTTCTAGTAATAAAACAATTATAAAGTAATGAATGTTAAGATAACAAGAATTTTTTTTTATCTTATTTTTTATTAAATTTGAAAATCAAATAAATCAAACTTTTTAATATGAGCTTTATTGTATCAGCAAGAAAATACCGACCAAAAAAATTTAGCGAAGTAATTGGTCAGGACCATATTGTAACAACCATTAAAAATTCAATTACTAATGGTAAAATAGCCCACGCTTATTTATTTTCTGGTCCAAGAGGAGTAGGTAAAACAACAACTGCAAGACTAATAGCAAAAGCTATTAACTGTGAAACTCCAGATGGTTTTGAGCCTTGCGGAAAATGCAATTCTTGTGTAACATTCGAAAATTCTCAAACCTACGATATTTTAGAGCTTGATGCTGCATCCAACAGGAGAATAGAGGATATCAGGGCTTTACTAGAAACGGTAAAATATCCGCCTACAATATCTAGATACAAAATATATATTATAGATGAAGTTCATATGTTAACAATTGAATCTTTCAATGCACTACTTAAGACATTGGAAGAGCCGCCGGAATATGTGATTTTTATTTTTGCGACAACTGATATTCACAAAGTACCTGCAACTATTAAATCACGATGCCAGAGATTTGATTTCCGCAGAATGGAAATTGAAGATATTGTAAAACAACTAAAAATTATTTGCCAGAATGAAAATATTACGGCTGATGATAAAAGTTTGTTCCTTATAGCACAAAAAGCTGATGGTGCTATGAGAGATGCAGAAAGTATTTTTGACCAGGTTGCTACTTATTGCCAATCTAATATTACTTACGAGCAACTAAAGGAGTATTTTGCACTTATAGATGAAGATATTTTATTTAAGCTTATAGATGCTGTTATAAATAAATTCTTGCAGGATGTTTTTGAAATTTCACAAATTGTTTATGATAATGGATGGAATTATAACGAGTTCATTAACGAAACTATTGCGTTTCTTAAAAATATTTTGGAATTTAAATTAACCAATAAATTAAATAATTTAAGCACAAATTATATTGATAAATTTAGTGAATTTTCACAAAAGTTGAGTAGCGTTGATATTCTAAAAATGATAAATTTCCTTAATAAATCTAATTATGAATTGAAGATTTCCCAAAATCAAAAAATACTGTTTGATGTAATACTTTCAAATTTGATTTTAATTGAACGTACAGCAACAATAACCGAGCTCATAAGTTTGATTACAACTAATAATATTAATCTTCCCAGCTCATCATATGGGGTAATTGAAGAAAAACAAGTTACTTATAATACCAGTCCCAAAATTGAAAATAATAATATTCAATCACAAGAAAGCAAAGTTACTCAGAAAATAGATGTTGTTAAACCAAAAAATTGGGAAACATTTCTGCAAGAACTTGCAAAAGACCAAAAAATATTGAGCGATTTACTGAAAAAATGTAATTTAAAAAATTTTGATAAAAATAAAGTTATTATAGAATTATCAGGCGAAGTATTATTGAGTGATAACCAAAAAAAATATTTGGAAAATAAGCTAAATGAATTTTTGGAAAGCAGTGTTGTTGTTGAAATAGAAGAAAATCACATAAAACAAGTGATTGAAGATGACGATAAAGTAAAATTTATCAAAGAAAAAATGGGTGGTTCGGAACTTTTTAAATAAATTTTTTAATTAATTATTTTATTATTAAATTATATTTTCAAAAAAAATAGAGGGAGTTATATGGCTGATACATCAGATATCAGAATTGGCCTAATTATCAGATTTAAAGATGATCTTTACAATATTATTGATTTCCAACATGTTAAGCCTGGTAAAGGTGGTGCTTTTGTTAGGACAACATTAAAAAACCTTAAAACAGGTAGAGTATTGGAAAATACATTTCGCTCAGGTGAAAAAATTGAACCAGTAAGAGTAGAAAGAAAAAAATTCCAATATCTTTACAGAGAGGGCGATAATTTAGTTTGTATGGACCAAGAAACATATGACCAAATTAACATTCCTGTTGAATTATTCGATGGCAAAGAAGTTTATTTAAAAGAAAGTACAGAAATAGATGTTTTATTTGATGGTGAAACAATTATTTCTGTTGAAATTCCTTTATTTGTTATTTTAGAAGTTACACATACAGAACCTGGTTTCAAGGGCGATACTGCAACAAATGTAATGAAACCTGCTACATTGGAGACAGGTGCTGTTATTCAAGTACCATTGTTTGTTGAAATAGGCGATGTTCTTAAAGTAGATACAAGAACAGGCGAATATGTAGAACGCATTAAAAAATAATCTGGAGCTTAAAATGAATGTCCCAACAAATCTTAAGTACACAAAAGACCATGAATGGGCAAGAGTAGAAGGAGATGTTGCCTATATCGGAATTACAGATTTTGCACAAGGTGAATTAGGTGATGTTGTTTTTGTTGATATTGATCCTGGATTGAAATCTGTTGAAGCTGGAAAAGTATTTGGTACTGTTGAAGCTGTTAAAACTGTAAGTGATCTTTATGCACCAGTATCAGGCGAAGTTTTAGAAGTTAATGAAGCATTATCTGCTGATGCTGCTTTGCTTAATCGTGATCCTTATGGTGAAGGTTGGATGATTAAAGTTAAAATATCCAATCCTGCTGAATTAGATAGTTTGTTAACTGCTGAACAATATCAAGAATTAATAGGTCAATAATGGAGTTACTATGGCTTATATTGCCAATACTGATGACGATAGAAGAGCAATGCTTGATGAAATTGGTGTAAAAACTTTCGATGAACTAATTTCCAACATTCCAGAAGATGCCAAATTTAAAGGTGAGTTGAATTTACCTGAAGGTATTTCGGAATTTGAAGCTCTTAGTGAATTAGAAAAACTTGCCGGTAAAAATAAAAGTAATCTTGCAGTATTTGCAGGTGCTGGAGCTTATGATCATTATGTCCCAGCAGCTATTAAACAAATTCTTTCAAGATCTGAGTTTTATACTGCTTATACTCCATATCAGGCCGAGGTATCACAAGGAACTTTGCAAGCTATTTACGAATTCCAGTCTATGATTTGTGATTTAACTGGAATGGATGTAGCAAATGCGTCAATGTATGATGGTGCAACTGCTTTGGCTGAAGCTATGCTTTTAGCTACAGCCCATACAAGAAGAAATAAATTTGTTATTCCTGCTAATTTACATCCGCATTATCGCAAAGTTCTGGATACTTATGCATATGGTATGGGTATTGAAATTGTAAAAATTCCTGTTGTTGATGGAACTATAAATCTGGACGAACTTCAAAATTTAGTTGATGATAATGTTGCAGCGGTTGCTATTCAACAACCAAATTTCTATGGGCTTATTGAAGATGTCTTTGACATTGAAAAAATTGCACACGATAAGAAAGCTTTATTTGTTGTATCTGTGGATATTTTATCTTTGGGTATTTTGGAAGCTCCGGGAAATTATGGTGCCGATATTGTTACTGGAGAAGCTCATTATTTAGGTAATCCATTAAATTATGGTGGCCCATATCTTGGAATTTTTGCTGTAAAGCAAGATTTAATCAGAAAAATTCCGGGTAGACTTGCAGGTGTAACTGTTGATGTTGATTGTAATCGTGGTTTTGTATTAACATTACAAACAAGAGAACAACAAATTAAAAGAGAAAAAGCAACATCTAACATATGCTCTAATCAGGGTTTGTGTATGTTAGCTGCTACGATTTACTTAAGTTTATTAGGTAAGAAGGGATTTAAAGAATTAGCAGAAATATGTTACCATAAAGCCCATTTCCTTGCAGATGAACTTTCTAAAATTAAAGGTGTTAAACTAAAATATAATAAGCCTTTCTTTAGAGAGTTTGTTATTGATACAACTAAACCACCAAAAGTCTTGATTGATAGTTTGTTAGAATTTGATATTTTAGCCGGTGTAGATTTAGCTAGATTCTATGAAGGCGATAGTGGATTGCTTATTGCTGTTACTGAAAAACTCACAAGATTGGAAATTGATAAATTTGTTTATCGATTAAAAACATTACTTGAACCATAATGAAAATTAAAGATTTTGACTTAACTGAAAGGCCCCGTGAAAAACTTTTAACTCACGGGGCTGATAAGTTAACAGATTCAGAACTTCTCGCTATTATTCTTAATACTGGTACAAAAGAAAAAAATGTCTTAGAGCTTGCTCAGGGACTATTATTTGAGAATGATAATAACCTGGTTATGTTGTATCAAACTTTACAGAATTATGTTCTTGAGTTTAATCATGATAAAAAGAGTGAAGTTCTAAAAGGTTTAGGTGCTGCTAAAATAGCTAAATTGCTTGCAGCTTTTGAAATAGGAAAAAGGGTAGAAATTTCCCCTTATCATATCAATAAAACTTCTTTTACTGATATTCAGACTGTTGTTAGGTATTACCGAGCGAAATTAAAAACTCTTCCTCATGAAAAATTTTATGTAACTCTTGTCAATACAAGAAATGTTATAATAGAAGAAAAGGAAATTGGAGCCGGTTCAATTTCTTCAGTTATTGTACCTATAAGAGAATTATTTAAATATGTTATTCAAAAAAACGCCGCTGGTTTTTTTCTTGTTCACAATCATCCTTCCAATAATTGCACTCCAAGCGAGTCGGATAAAGAACTTACTCAAAAAATCAAAGAGGCTTCAAAACACCTTGATATTCATTTTCTTGATCATCTCATTGTAAGCTGGGATAATTATTTTAGTTTTTATGAAAATAATTTAATTTAAGATACAATAAATTTCAAAGTTTATCGTTTACTAATATAGAAGTTAAAAAATTATGGTTGATATTTTGACTGAAGATTTAATTAATAAAGCCAAAAGTGGTGACCAATATGCTTTTTGTTCACTCATTAAGGAATGGAAATACCAATTAACTTCTTATGTATTCAAAATGATTAATTACCGAGAAGATGTAAACGATGTAATGCAAGAGATTTTAATCAAGACCTGGAAAAATTTAAATAAATTCAATGGCGATGATAAATTTGCTAGCTGGTTATTTACTATTGCACATAATACTTGCATAGATTATTTAAGATCTCATAAAAATAATTTGATTGATTGTATTGATAATTTTGATGACTATGATGAATGTTCTTTACCTTCTGATATTTTGATAAAAAAAGAATTAGTTGAAATTATTAATAAAATTGTTGAAAATTTGCCCGAAAAACAAAAGAATGTATTTTTACTTAGAAATGATGCAGAACTCTCATTTAAAGAAATTGCTGAAATTACTAATGAACCATTAAACACTGTTTTAAGTCATATGAATTATGCATTAAAAAAAATTAAAAAAGAATTGGTAGCTTTATATGGAAAAGAATTGTAAATATTTCGAAAATCTAATAATAAAAAAAGTTTATTATGAAATTTCTTCCGATGAAGAAAATCAACTTTTAATACATTTTAACCAATGTGATAAATGTTTAAATACGTATAATGATTATCTTAAAATTACAAATTTATATACTAAAAAAGAAAATAAAGAAATTGAGATAGATTTTAATAAATTATTAGAAAATACCTTTCAGAATACAAATTCAACAAAAATTTTATTTATTAATTTTAATTGGAAAACAAAAAGTATTTTAAGTGCTGCTGCAGCGGTTATTATAATCTTTTTTATATTTTTATTTAATTTCGATCATAACAGTGATATTAAACAAGAAAATCTAACTAATACAATTCCTATGGTTAAGCAAAGTATCAATAAAGAAGCTGAATATTCAACTAACAAAAAGTATAAAACTATAAAGAAACAAAATACTAAAAGTAAAGATATGCATAACAAATTTTGGGATGATGATATTATTGATCAAAAATTAAATAAGATTAATGAAAAACTACTAACTTTCATTGAAGATATAAATTACGATGATGAATATGAAAACATAAATCAAGATTTAGAGATTATCGATAATCAAATAAATTATTAAAATTTGTAAATCTATTTGAGGTATAAAATGCAAAAAATAGTACTAATAATCTGGATAATTATTATATCAACATTATCATCTCTTTTTGCACAGGGAGAAGATATATTTGTAGAGGATATTAAAATTACAATACCTAAAATTCAAGTGCCAAATATCCAAATTCCACAGATTAAAATAAGTAGTGATAGAACATTAGATTCGAGTTATGTTTATGAAAATTTACTGTTATTAGATAAAAGTTTTATTACTGATCTTGATTTTATCTATAGCAAAAATGAAAAGGTTTATTATAAAACAATGAAAGATATTAATAAAATTATTTTATCAAAATCAAAAGTTTTGATATTAAATCAAACTAAACCAAATGATTATAGAGTAAAAAGAGATATTCCGATTATTAGTGAAGAAATAAGATCTATTATTCTTGCAGGGAAATATAGTGTAGCAGAACCATCACAAAAACAAAAAATTCTTGCAGAGTTAGAGCTTACTCTTGACACTTTATTTGATTTAAGAGAAGAAGCAAGAAGAGAAGAAGTACAAGAGTTGAAGGCAAGAATTAATGAACTTGAAAATATTCTTGCAATACGAAAAAATAATAAAGATAAAATCATTCAAAAAAGACTTTGGGAATTAACCGAAGATAAAAAATTTATTAACTGGGATAAAAATACAGAAGAAGACGAATTTTAAAAAAGGAGAAAAAATGAAAACGACACTTTTAATAATCGTTGTATCATTTCTTAATGTTTATTGTTACAGTTTGAATGATACTACCATGAGCAAAGAAGCATTTCCAGAAGACGATGATTTTATATCTAGATATATTGATAAATTAGGCAAATCAATTGGTGTAAAAGAAAAAGAATATCAGGATGATGATGAAGATTTTGAAATAAAAATCTACAAATATAAATTAAAAAAGAAAAGCAAAGATAAAACAAAGTTTGAGTATATAACTTCACCAAAATTAAATTTTGAATATGGCAATAATTTCTATAAAGGTATGCCATTTAAAGATAATATACAAAGAACAAATTTTTTATCTATGAATTTTGGAGAAGAGCAAATATATGAGAAAGATAATGTAATAAAATCAAATATTGATTTATGGAGATTTAGCTATAAAGGTTGGCAAATGAATGATAAAAATAATAATAAATTAAAATATGATGTATGGAGTTTAGGGCTTCAAGAAAATACAGATTGGGGCTATAAATTTGATTTCTTTACATTTCAACCAACGGTAAAGAAGTTTTATGAATTATCAAAAGTAAAATTTAATAATAAAATGGATTATACCGATACGCATTTTGTTGCTTTTCTTAATAGATATGAGGGCAATTTCAGATATTCTTATACTAATGTATATGGAGTAAATGTTAAGCTTTGGAATGTAGGTATAGGAGTAAGTTATAATCAACAAGTTATATATCCAAGAATTGTATTCTGGAAAGTAGCAATAAGTGAGCTGCTCGAAAAAATTAGTTGGGAAATTGTTGATGGATTTTTTAAAAATCTTCCAGCAGGGGCCAAACCAGTGTTTTATAGTTTATTTAATGCAGGTATAAAGTATGGTTGGATAAAATTAAGAACAGATAATTTGAACTGGCCATACCAATCTGAAAAACCAATGGTATTTGAAAATGTAGGATTGAGTTTTACAATAAACTTCTAAAATATTATGCCTTAGGGAAAAATTATTATCCCTAAGGCAATTTTATTACAATTCTTTAATAGCGTTATTTAATTTAGTGATAGCTTCTTTTGCATCACCAAAATACATTAAAGTATTAGGATATCCGAAAAGTTCGTTATCAATTCCAGCGTATCCTGGATTCATAGATCTTTTATTTACAATTACAGTTTTTGCATAATCAACATTAAGTATAGGCATACCATAAATTGGGCTTTGAGGATTATTCCTTGCTGCAGGGTTAACAACATCATTGGCGCCAACAACAAAAACAACATCTGTATTACTAAATTCATCGTTTATATCTTCCATAGCATAAAGTTTTTCATATGGTATATTTGCTTCGGCAAGTAGTACATTCATGTGACCAGGCATTCTACCAGCAACAGGATGAATAGCAAATTTAACATCTATACCTTTTTTTTCTAGTGTAAGGAATAAATCTCTTACAGCCATTTGAGCTTGAGATACTGCCATACCATAACCGGGTACAATTATTACTTTTTGAGCAGCGTCAAATATCATGGCAGCTTCATCAGAATCAACAGATTTAATTGTAATGTTTTGTGTGGTAGTTGTTGATGTAGTTGATCCTGCATTATCCAATCCGCCCATTGCTACATTAAGAAGAGATCTATTCATTGCCTTGCACATGATATTTGTTAAAATTATTCCAGATGCCCCTACTAACGAGCCGGCTATAATTAACATATAGTTATTTATTACAAATCCTGTTGCACTTGCTGCCAAACCACTATAAGAGTTTAAAAGTGATATAGCAACAGGCATATCTGCACCACCAATTGGTAATGTAAGCAATATACCTAATATAAGTGATAATAGTGTTACAATTGTAATTAGCTCATTTCTAGTTGGGTTATTTACGAATAATATACTTAGTATAATCAACGCCAATAATAATATTAGATTGATTTGATGTTGAAATTTATATTTTACAACTTTTCCTGTTACTATTCCTTGTAATTTACCAAAAGCTATAAATGAACCAGAAAAAGTTATGGTGCCAATAATTATTGATAATGCTATGGTTATTAAGACAACAGTATTTCCCAGTTCTGAATGATGTTGTAATTTATAGAACTCTGAAATAGCAACAAAAGTTGAAGCAATACCGCCAAATCCGTTTAAAACTCCAACCATTTGTGGCATACCTGTCATAGGTACTTTGATTGCCATTAAAATCCCAATAAAAGTACCAATAATAATACCTGAAAGTATTAGCTCATAAGAAATTATTTCTTTATTGAGTAGCGTAACTATTATTGCAAGGAACATTCCAATTGCCGAGAGTAAATTTCCTTTTCTTGCGGTTTTTACGGCACTCAACATTTTTATGCCAAATATAAAAAGTATTGATGATACAAGATAAACTATAAGTATGAGATTATTTAATAAATTCATTTCCATGATGCTACCTATTTCTTTTTAAACATTTTTAACATTCTATCGGTTACTAAATAACCACCAACTACATTTATTGTTGCAAAAATTACTGCTAAAAAGCCAAATAATTTTGCAAGAAAAATATCTCCATGACCAGTACTTATAATAGCACCTATTATTGTTATACCAGAAATTGCATTTGAACCAGACATAAGTGGAGTATGTAAAGTAGGTGGCACTTTATTGATAAGTTCAAAACCAATAAAAATTGCTAATACAAAAATATAAATTAAAATAATAAGATTTCCAAAATCCATTTTATTCTCCTTAGTATTAATAGTTAGAAGTTTAACTATTTGATTTAACTAAATGGTTAAACTAATTAATTTAGTTGCACTAGTTTAGCAACTCTTTCATTTATAATTTTACCATCATATGTAACAAGAGCTGATGATAATATTTGATCTTGAATATCGATTTTTAAATTATTATCTTTATCTAATAGGTATTTCAATAAAGAATGAATATTCCTTGCAAATAATTCTGATGATACTTTTGGAACCAAAGATGGTAAGTTTTTATATCCAATTATTTTTACTCCATATTTTTCTGTGATTGTATCAATTTCTGATATTTCACAATTTCCGCCAAATTCAACAGCCATATCTAAAATTACAGAACCTTTTTTCATGTTTTTTACCATTTCTTCAGTAACAAGAACAGGAGCTTTTTTCCCCGGTATTAGTGCAGTTGTGATAACTACATCGGCTTCAGTAATTTTTTTGAAAAGTAATTCTTTTTGTTTTCTTAAGAATTCTTCAGATTGTTCTTTAGCGTAACCGCCTTCATCTTGCAAATTATCTTCTGCGGGCACTTCAATAAATTTAGCACCAAGAGATTCAACTTCTTGCTTTACTTGTGGTCTTACATCCGAAACTTCTACAATGGCACCTAATCTTTTAGCTGTTGCTATTGCTTGAAGTCCAGCCACACCTGCTCCTAAAACTACAACTTTAGCTGGAGTAATAGTTCCGGCTGCTGTCATCATTAATGGGAACATTTTATTTAGTTCGTTGGCACATAACAAAACTGCTTTGTAGCCAGAAATATTACTTTGTGAACTTAAAACATCCATACTTTGCGCAAGGGTTATTCGAGGTATTAAATCGAGTGCTAAAAGATTGATATTTTTTTCAGCTGCTAATTTTGCAGTTTCCGGATAGTTTAGAACAAAGGCAAGTGAAATCAGAAAAGAATCTTTTTTTATTAAATCAAGTTCGTGCTTTTGTAGAGTATTATCAAACAATGGCCTTTGGATTTTTATAGCAATATCGGTTTGATTTAATAATTCAATCTTATCTGTGATTATTTTCGCACCAGCAGAAATATAATCATCATTTAGAAATCCAGCTTCATAGCCTGCATTGTTTTGAACTAAAACAGTTATACCTGATTTGGTAAGTTTTTGAGTAACTTCTGGAGATAGAGCTACTCTTTTTTCGCCATTGTAAATTTCTTTCAAAACACCAATAACCAAAACAACCTCCGATTTCTTTATATACAAAAACAATAAATCGGAGGAAATAGTTCAAAAAAAAGCTCGGTTTCACCGAGCTTTTGTGTCTTATATTTTATGCTTTACCAGCACTACCTAATACATTAATGTTTTTATGTTTATATAATTCAATTAAAGCTGCTCTAGCTGGTCCAAGATATTGTCTTGGGTCAAAATGAGATGGATTTTCAGCAAAATGTTTTCTTACAGCAGCAGTGAATGCTAAGCGGCCATCAGAATCAATATTGATTTTGCATACAGAACTTGCAGCAGCTCTTCTTAGTTGATCTTCTGGAATGCCAACAGCATCTTCTAATTTTCCGCCATATTGATTTATAATTTTAACAGCTTCAACATTAACACTTGAAGCACCGTGCAATACGATTGGGAACCCTGGTAATCTTCTTTCAATTTCTTCTAAGATATCAAATCTTAATGGAGGAGGAACCAATACGCCGTCTTCAGTTCTTGTGCATTGTTCTGGTTTGAATTTATTAGCACCGTGAGATGTACCTATTGAGATAGCTAATGAATCGACGCCAGTTTTTTTAACGAAATCTTCAACTTGATCTGGATCTGTGTAAACTGATTTAGCGGCAACAACATCATCTTCGATACCAGCAAGTACTCCGAGTTCGCCTTCAACAGTAACATCATATTTGTGTGCATATTCAACAACTTGTGCAGTTAATTCAATATTTTTTTCATATGGATGATGAGAACCATCAATCATAACTGAAGAAAAACCAGAGTCAACACAGCTTTTACATAATTCAAAAGTATCGCCGTGGTCTAAGTGTAAAGCAATTGGAATTTTGTATCCGAGTTCTTCTGCGTATTTTACTGCACCTTCTGCTAAATATCTTAAAAGAGTTTGATTAGCATATTTCCTTGCACCAGATGATACTTGTAAAATTACAGGTGATTTTGTTTCAACGCAAGCAGTGATAATAGCTTGTAATTGTTCAAGGTTATTGAAATTGTAAGCAGGAACAGCATATTTGCCTTCCATAGCTTTCTTGAACATTTCCTTTGTATTAACTAAGCCTAAATCTTTGTAGGAAACCATAATTTAATCCCTTTATTTTGTGATTAAATACAAATGTATAAAAATTTAAAGAAAAATCAAAATATTTAATACTATTTAAATCTTTTTTCTTAAGATTAATGATAAATTTTTCAAATAACGTTCAGCTTTTTCATAATCAGTAAATTTTTTTTCCATTTCTTTGAATTCACTGTGATGAATATGTAGCCCTTTATTACTGGATTTCATTGGGTATTTTATGTGCAACATTTCGTGATACATAACATATTCCACTACAAATTTTGGTATATCTTTGTGAGATAAAACTGCTGATAGTGTTATTTGATACTTTAAAGGGTTAAATTCTCCAAATTTTGAATATGTTAATCTTTTATTCCATTTCAAAGTGGGCTTTTTTATTTCGTTATTAAAATATTTACAATTGATAGTATCAAAAAGTTCATTTAAATCGTAACCATCTTCGAAAATTTTGTTATGATTTGTGTGTGATAATAAAAATTTTTGGGCAAACTCTTTATATGAATTGCTTATCATAAATTGAGAAACTGCATCATCAGAAATTTTTTTATCTCTTTTTAGAATTTTATCGATAATATTTTCTATAATGGAATTTTCAGCAATAACAAAAGGGATATTTAACTCAATTGTTATTATAGTTTTGGAATATTTTAATTTCCAATTGTATTTGGATGGAAAAACCTTAACAAAGACAGAAGTATTTTGGTTGATAACTTTTTGTTTTACAGTTTCTTGTATGTATTTTATTTTACTTGCGAGTAAATCGAAATTATTTCTTTCGTTTATGTATTCAAGAAATTTTAAATTTAATTGTGTTGTTTCGGTCATCTGATCGTAGGAGATATTCTTTGATTTCAAATCGCTAAAAATTTGTTTATAAATTTTTTGTATCTGATTGTGGATATTTGATAATTTCGATGTATCGCTATTTAGGATAAAAAAAATATCGTTGTAAAAATTTGTTAATCCGCTTAAATGGAATTTCATATCTTCAACAAATAAATATTTAAATTGTAAAAATAAAAAAAAAAAACTAATTTTGTTATTGATGATTTGTAATATTTGAATTATTAAGAGTTAGGTTATGAAAAAAATAATACTTCTAATTGTTTTAGTTAATATTTGTTTAATTGCAACAGAGATAAAAAAAATTGCAATTCTTAATACTAATTTTGGTAAAATTGAAATTGAACTTTTCTCTAAATTATCTCCAATGACCGTCACAAATTTTTATAATCTTGCACAAATTGGATATTATAATGGTGTTATTTTCCATAGAATATCAAAAAATTTTGTAATACAAGCAGGAGATCCTACCTGTACCGGGGAAGGTGGTAAATCTATTTATGGTGCAAATTTTGAAGATGAAATTGATACTTTGCATCAAGTTTATAAAGAAGGTTATAAAAGAGGTATTGTTGCTATGGCAAATGCAGGGCCGAATACTAATTCATCTCAGTTTTTTATTATGCTTTCTGATAGGCCAAATATGCCTCGTAAATATACAATTTTTGGTAAAGTTTTCAAAGGAATGGATGTAGTTGATAAAATAGCATCCGTTGAAATAGATCAAAATAAACTTTATTTTAACCGTCCAACTGATGGCAAACCATTAAAAGATATTAAAATAATTTCAATAAATTTTAAAGATGTAAAATGAAAAGCACTACTTCAACCTTTAAATTGCAACCAATTTATTTTCTTGCAGGTGAAGATTTATACGCAATTGACGAAGCAATTACTGAGATTAGAAATCTTGAAAATTTAAAAGATTTATCCGAAATGGATGTTGAAGTTTTTAATTCCAAAAATGCTAATTTATCGGAAATTATTGATAGTGCTGATGAAATTTCTTTTTTAACATCTAACCGTTTGATTATTATAAAAGAGTTTAATAAAGTTTTTAGTCAATTGAAAAGAAAAAAGAATGATTTAAGAGAAAAATTTATTAGTTATATTCAAAATCCTTCATCATTTACATATATGATATTTGTTTTTCCCGAAAAACTTCCAAAGGATGATAAAACAACCAAAGAATTATTTGATTTACTCAAACAAAAAAATTACCTTTTTGAATTTAATCATTTAAAGGGTGATGCATTAAAAAAATGGATACAGGATGAATTTACAAAATACAATAAGTTTGTAGATATTGATATTGCATCAACTATTGTTGAACTTGCTGGCGAAGAAAGATTTAATTTAAAAAATGAAATTGATAAAATCATTAATTATTGCACTGACAAAGAAAAGATTGAATTAAAAGATATTATTAAAATTGTTGCTGCTGGAAAAGAATATTCTATATTTGATTTGCAAAAAGCTATTTCTGATAAAAATGCTGCAAAAGCAATGGAAATATCCAGGCACTTAATTCAATTTGGAACTGAGCCGCTTGTTATTATTACAATGTTAAATAAATACTTTTTGACACTTTTATATCTAATGGAATTAAAAAACGTTGAGAAAGATAATACACAGTTAGCACGAAAACTGGAAATACATCCTTATTTCTTGCCAGAGTATTTAAAAGCATTAAATAATTTTAATTTTGATAAATTAAAACAAATTTTCAATTTTTTATTAGAAGCAGATAAGGGAATAAAAACAAGCACAATGGATAAATCAACAGCTATAACTATGTTATTAGCAATAATTTTTGAAAACTAAATCAGAGAGAAAAAATGGATAGAGTAATTGTAGAAATTATCGGTTATTTTGCTTCAATTACAGTTGCAGTTTCACTTTCAATGAGTAACTTGCTTTGGCTTAGAATTTTAAATTTAATTGGTGCATTTGCTTTTACAGTTTATGGATTAATTAATAGTGTGTATCCTGTTGCTGCAGTTAATGGATATATTACAATTATTGATATTTATTATCTTTTTCAGATGAGAAAAACAGAAAACTTTTTCGATATTCTTGAAATTCAACCAGATAATGTATACTTGAAGAAGTTTGTTGATTTTTATTTGAATGATATCAAAAAATATTTTAATGATTTTTCATTAGAAGTAGCACAAAAAAATAACTCTGTAATTCTTTTAAGAAATTTGCAGCCAGCTGGATTATTTGTATATACCAAAACAAATGAAATAACTGCAGAAATTTTACTCGATTATGTTATTCCAGCTTATAGAGATTTGAAAAATGCACAGTTTTTATTTTCAAAACAAAACAAATTTTTTGTAGAGCACAATATAAAAGAATTAACTATAAAAACTTATAACCAAAAACATATAGAATATTTGAAAAAATTAGAATTTACTCAATTAGAAGACGGATTGTATCACAAAAAGATTAGATAAATGAGAAATATAATAAAAGTAATATCTGTAGTTTTAATTTTCATTATACTGATAGCTTTTTTAGGTTATATATATGGGCTAATTTTTATCAAAAACACATATCCAGAGTATAACGGTGAAGTAATTACTAAAAATATAAGTCAGAATATCAGTGTAAAGTTTGATAGGTTTGCACATCCAGAAATACAGGCGGCAAATGACGTAGATGCAGCTTATGCTCTCGGATATGTTCATGCCAGTGAAAGATTATTCCAGATGGATTTGATGTTAAGAACTGGTCTTGGTATGTTGAGTGAGGCTTTTGGAGATTCTACTGTTGCAATCGACATATTTTTTAGAACCATTGGCATCAAAGATGTTGCTATAAAAAGTTACGAGCTTTTACCATATGATTATCAAAAATATTTAATTGCTTATACAAAAGGGGTTAATGATTATATCAATTCAAATAATAAAAAACTCTCAATAGAATTTAATATTTTTGCTTATCGACCATTAAAATGGAAGCCATACTATCCAATTATTATATCCAAATTGGTAGCTTGGGAAATGAATTTAAGTTGGTGGTCTGATATTATTTTGACTAAGATGTATTTAAAAATGGGAGAAAAAGCAAAGTATTTTATACTTGATGAAAATTATGGTATAGCTAATTTAAAATCGGATACAACAATAATAAAATCGCAGCAAATTACATCCAACATTGTTGAGATTGATTACAAAGTAAGAAAAATACTGGGGTTTGATGCTATTCATATTGGCTCTAATAATTGGGTTATTTCTGCAAATAAAAGCGCTACAGGTAAGCCAATTTTATGTAACGATCCACATTTAGTATTACGAAACCCAAATTTTTTCTATTTTGCATCAATAAAAACTCCAACATGGAATGTTAAGGGTTATACAATTCCTGGAATTCCAGCTGTCATTGTTGGAACAAATAATTCCATAGCGTGGGCAATTACAAATTTAATGTTAGATGATTGCGATTTTTATCTAGAAAATATTGATTGGCAAAAGAATACTTATAATGTTGATGGTAAGGATAGAAATTTATTTACATCGATTGATACAATCAAAATGTTGAAAAAAAATTACATATTTACCAAATATTATACACATCGTGGACCAGTTATTTCTCAACTTGCTAAATATAATGAATTTGTTGCTGGTTTTAAAGGAGAAAATATTGCTGATTTAAGTATAAGATGGACCGGACTAATTCCTTCTACTGAATTTAAAACACTAATTGATATTAATAAATCAAGAAATTTTTCGGACTTCAAAAGATCTTTTACAGGTTATGTATCACCTGGACAAAATTATGTATATGCAGATGTTACTGGTAATATAGGCTATATTATGGCTGGAAAAATTCCAATTAGGGCAACAAATTCTACAACCATTGCTTTTGATGGAAGAGTATCTGCAAATGATTGGAAAGGATTTGTTCCAGATGACCAAATGCCATTTTTATTTAATCCGCCAGAAGGTTTTATCGCAACAGCAAATAATAAGGTAATTAAATCTTTTAATTATCATATAACAAATTTTTGGGAACCAGATTCACGTATTAAAAGAATTGAACAACTCTTAAAATCAAAAGATAAGCATAGTATCGAAGATTGTATAATTTATCAAAATGATATTATTTCTCCGTATGCATTAGAATTGAAAGATTATATTTTAAATGCATTTAATGGATATAAAATAAAAGATAATAATTTAAAAATTGCACTTGAGCTTTTAGCTGCATGGGATGGTTCTATTGATAAAGATTTGCAATCACCATTGATATTTCACACTTTTCTAAATGTTTTTATCGAGAAAACATTAAAAGATGATTTAGGAGATGGTTTTTACAATGAATATGTTTTCCTTGCTAATATGCCGTTACGTTTAATACAAAAGCTGTGCAGAGATGGGAATTCAATACTATTTGATAATATTGAGACTAAAAATATTGAAGATAGAGATTTTATTATAAGAGAAAGCATGGCAAAAGCTATAGAATTATTAACAGAAGAATTTGGAGCTGAACTTGCACTGTGGCAATGGGGAAAAAAACATACAATTTCGCCAAGACATTTATTTGAACTTAAGAATAAATTTATGTCATTTGTTATAAAAACTCCAGAATATCCTGTAAATGGTGATGGAACTACATTATTTAATACTGAGTATTTATTCAACAGTGATTTTAAAGCTAAAATATCTCCAGCATTTAAACTAATTTATGATTTTTCAAAAAATAAGATGTATGTAAGTGTTCCAGGAGGGCAATCTGGATATTTATTAAGTGAACAAAATTTAAATCAATTTGAAAACTTTATCAATGGCAAATACACAGTTGTAAATTTTGGTAATTATAATCTGGGAGAAATCAAATTTTTTAAAAAATAATTGTTTCTTTTTTTTAGAAAATTTTGTATATTAGAATAGTATTTTTATAAAATTTAGCCATCTCCTACAAGCAAATGAGATGGCGATTTTTTTTGTTTAATTTAAATAACGGAGTTAATAAAATGGCAGAGGGTCCAGTATATTTAACAAAAGAAAGAATTCTTGAAATAGAAAATGAGCTAAAACACCTTAAAACAGTAGGAAGAGAAGAAATAGCTCAAAGAATAGCAGAAGCTAGATCATACGGAGATCTTTCTGAAAATGCTGAATATGATGCGGCAAAAGAGGCTCAAGGCTTACATGAATTAAAAATATCTAAATTAGAAAATCTTTTATCCAGAGCTGTTGTAATAGATACATCTAAATTTCCAGAAGATGAAGTTCATATTTTATCAAAAGTAACTGTTTTGAATAAGAAGAACAATAAAGAATATACTTACATATTAGTTTCAGAAGAAGAAGCTGATTTTCAAGCTGGAAAAATTTCAATCACATCTCCTGTTGGTAAAGGATTATTAGGAAAAAAAGTTAATGAAGATGTTCAGGTAAAAGCTCCAGCAGGAATAATTGAATATAAAATTATTAAAGTAGAAAATATATAAGTGTAAGAAAATTGAATGATGAATCTTACATAAAACTAGCTTTAGAGTTAGCTAAAAAAGGAAAAGGAAACGTAAGTCCTAATCCTTTAGTCGGATGTGTAATAGTAAAAGATAATAATATTATTGGTGCGGGCTATCATGAATTTTATGGTAGTCCGCATGCAGAAGTTAATGCAATTAATAATGCTAAATGTAGTTTAGAAGGTTCTACTCTTTATGTAAATCTTGAGCCTTGCGTTCATTATGGGAAAACCCCTCCTTGTGTTGATAAAATAATTGAAAATAAAATAAAAAGAGTTGTTGTAGGTGTTTTAGATCCAAATCCGCTTGTAAGTGGTAAAGGAGTTGAAAAATTAAAAGAAGCGGGAATAGAAGTAGAAGTTGGTGTTTGTAGAGAGGAAGCACAATTCTTAAATAGGTTCTTTTTTAAATTTATATCTCAAAATATTCCTTATGTAACATTAAAAATAGCCCAGACTTTAGATGGAAAAATTGCCGATATAAATAATGATTCTTTTTGGATATCATCTGCATCTTCAAGAAGATTTGTCCATAAACTTAGAAGTGAATATGATGCTGTATTGGTTGGTTCCAATACTGTAGAAATTGATAATCCACAATTGACTGTTAGGTTAACAGAAGGAAGAAATCCCAAAAGAATTATCGTGGATACTAAATTAAAAATTGAACTTGATAGAACTATTTTTACTAAGGATACTGATAATATTATTATTATTCATTCTAAAAAAGTAAATAAAATACAAAAAAATAAAATTAGAAAGCTCAAAGAAAAAAATATAACTCTTATACCAGTAAGAGAAAATAAAGATGGAACATTAAACCTAAAAGAAGCTTTAGTTGAACTTGGTAAATTAAAAATCACTTCTATTCTTGTTGAGGGTGGTCAAAAAATTTTTACTTACTTTGTAAAAAATAAGCTCTACGATGATATTATAACATTTGTAAGCCCAAAAATTTTAGGCGAAGGAACATCGATTTTTGGTAATTTAAATATTAAGAATATCAGGAGAGCTATCACACACAAAATCTCCCATTTTGAAAAAATTGGTGATGATTTAATGATTGTTTTAAGAAGGTAATCTATGTTTACTGGATTAATAGAAGAAATTGGTAAGGTTATTAAAATACAAAAAGTAATTAATGGTGTTGAGTATACAATCTCATGCTCAAAAGTGTTAGAAAATATAGAAATTGGCGATAGTATTGCTGTTAATGGAGTATGTCAGACAGTTACAAAATTTGATAATAATTCTTTTACTGTGTTTGCAGTTGAAGAAACTCTCTTAAAAACTACATTAAAAAATCTTTCCATAAATCAATTTGTTAATTTAGAAACCTCACTAACACTAAATAAAAAAATCGGTGGCCATATAGTTTATGGGCACGTTGATACTACTGGTCAAATTGTTAATATCCAGAATAACAGTAGCGAAGTATTATTATCAATTCAATTTGATAGAGAATATTCAAAGTATCTCATTCACGTTGGTTCTATAGCTATCGATGGGGTTAGTTTAACAATTGCAAAACTTGATGACAATAATTTTACTGTTGCAATTATACCGCATACTTTCGAAAATACAATTTTCAAATTTTATAAAAAATATGATTTTGTAAATCTTGAGTTTGATGTTATAGGTAAGTATGTCGAAAAACAATTAGGAAAGGTCGAAAATAAAAGCAAGATTACAGAAGAGTGGCTTAAACAACATGGCTTTTAAATGGAAAATTTTCTCAAAGAAAAGTTCTTAAATTTCAATAAAAAGTATCAATTAATCCTACCTAAAGATAAAATATTAATTGCTTTGAGTGGTGGTGCAGATTCAGTTTTTCTTTTGCATATTTTAAATGAATTTAAAGATTGTTTAGAAATAGATATTTCTGCTATTCATATCAACCATAATTTACGAGATACTGCTAAAAGAGATGAAAACTTTTGTGTTGAATTATGCCAAAACTTATATATCCCATTAAAAGTTATAAATATTGATGTCATAAAATATAAACAAGAGACCAAAACATCTGTAGAAGAGGCTGCTAGAATTTTAAGATATAAAAGTTTCGAGAATACCGCTAAAAAATTTAACTGCAATAAAATTGCTACAGCACACAATTTAAATGATAATACCGAAACAGTGTTACTCAATTTAATTAAAGGTGCTGGTATTGATGGGTTAAAAGGAATACCTGTTTATAGAAATAATATTATAAGGCCAATTCTTAATTTTTCTAAAAATGAAATTTTACAGTATCTTGAAAAAAATAAAATTGCTTATGTAACAGATGAAACTAATTTTGATAACTTGTATCAAAGAAATTATTTGAGAAATGAAATAATTCCTAAAATAAAAAATGAATTAAATCCACGCTTCGACAATGCAATATTTAATCTTTCTAAAAATATTGAGATTGATTTTGAAGATATTATAGATTATGAATTTTACGAAAATGCATTGTTTATTAAAAAAAATTATTGGAATAGTTTACAAATAAAAAGAATTATCAAAAAGAAGCTAAATTTAGAACTTAATTCCAAACATCTTGATAGTTTATTCGCTCTTATAAATTCCAAAGTATCTAAAACCTTGAGTTTACCCGACGGTTTCATTGCACTCAATGATAGAGAATATATTGTTATTTATAAAGATTTTATTTATGACAAAAATGAAGTATTTCTGATAGGTTTTAAAAATTTTTTCTTAGATACAAATTTTTTTGATATTTTTGTAAATATAATTGATATAAATGATGTTAATATAAATAACAAGAAAGATAACGAAGAATATATTGATTTTGATAAAATTGAAAGCAGGAATTTAGTTGTAAGACGCTGGGGAATCGATGATTTTTTCTTTCCTTTAGGATCAAAAGGTAAACAAAAAATTTCTGATTTTTTAAATAATATAAAAGTACCAATTATCCAGAAAAAAAATATCTGGGTGTTGGCAGATAAGCATAACATTATTGCTGTGCTTGGTTATAGAATAGATAACCGTTATAAAATTAATGATGAAACAAAAAAGGTGTTAAAAATATGTTACAACCGAAAAACAAAACTATAACTATCGGAGATGATGTTTTTGAAATTTATATTAGTGACGAACAACTTCAGAAGAGGATAAAAGAAGTTGCAGAAATTATTTGTAATGATTATAAGGATACTGTTCCTGTATTTATTTGTACTTTAAATGGTGCTTTTATGTTTATGAGTGATTTAATGAAAAATATAACTATTGAATGTGAAGTAGATTTCTTAAAGCTTTCCAGCTATGGAGATGCTAAACTTTCCTCGGGCAATGTAAAATTGTTAAAAAATATTGACTGCAAAATAGAAGGTAGGGACGTTATTGTTGTTGAAGATATTGTTGATACCGGGCTTTCGTGGAAGTACATGAAAGATTTGTTGTTAGGGTTAAAGCCAAAATGTTTAAAGATAGTTTCTCTACTTGTAAAGCGAGAAGCAATTAAATATGTCGTTAATATTGATTATTATTGTTTCGATATCCCTAACAAATTTGTTATTGGTTACGGGTTGGATTTAGCACAAAAATATAGAAATTTACCTGAAATTTATCAATTAAAAAGTGGTAGTTAGTTATGGAAAACAAGAAAAAAGATAAGAAAATGGAAAACAAAGAGCAACAAAAAATAAAGCGTCCAAGAAAAAAATTGACATCCAATCAAGATCCAAATAATCAAAATTATGATTGGAATAAAATAATAAAAAGTGTGGTCAGTTGGGGATTAGTTATCCTTGCTGCAGTTGTTTTTTTGCAGCTTAGTAGTGATGGTTCATCAGGGTATAATATAAGTTATGAACAATATAAACAATTGTTAAATGAAGATAAAATTGCATATTTAAGAATTGAAAAATCCGATTTGAACGACTATACAGTTTACGGTAAATTAAAAGAAGATACTCAAATAAGTGTACAGAAAAATAAAAAATTAAAAATAAATCGTTTCCAATTGTTTTTGCCTGAACCTGTTTTGGCAGAAGAGAAAAATATATGGTCAGAGAAAAAAATTGGTTATACTTTTGAAAAAGTATCAAACCAGTGGCTTAATTTATTTTATACAATCATTCCATGGGCTTTATTAATCTTTTTTTGGTTTTTCTTGATGAGAAGAATGCAAGGAGGAGGAGCTGGTTCTAAAGGGTTATTTACATTTGGACAAAGTAGAGCAAGATTAATAAACAATAGCCAGAATAAAGTTACTTTTCAAGATGTAGCTGGTGCAGATGAAGCAAAAGTAGAATTACAAGAAATAATTGAATTTTTAAGAGAGCCAGAAAAATTCCAGAAATTAGGTGGGAAAATACCTAAGGGCGTATTGTTGTTAGGACCTCCCGGAACAGGCAAAACATTGCTAGGTAGAGCAGTTGCAGGGGAGGCTGGAGTTCCATTCTTTACTATAAGTGGTGCTGATTTTGTTGAAATGTTTGTAGGAGTAGGTGCTAGCCGTGTAAGAGATTTATTTGAACAAGCAAAAAAGAATGCTCCTTGTATAGTATTTATTGACGAAATTGATGCTGTTGGGCGACAAAGAGGAGCAGGGCTTGGTGGCGGGCATGATGAAAGAGAACAAACATTAAATCAATTACTTGTTGAAATGGACGGTTTTGAACAAAACTCTGGTGTGATTGTTATGGCTGCAACTAATAGACCAGATGTTTTAGATCCTGCATTATTAAGACCAGGTAGATTTGATAGGCAAGTTGTTGTCGATAGACCAGATGTTAAAGGTCGAGAAGGAATACTTAAAGTTCACACTAAAAAAGTTCCTTTAGATTCTGATGTTGATATAAAAATTCTTGCTAAAGGTACACCAGGGCTTTCTGGAGCAGACTTAGCTAATTTAGTAAATGAGGCAGCATTACTAGCCGCTAGAAAAAATAAAACTAAAGTTTCAATGAGTGATTTTGAGGAAGCTAAAGATAAAGTTATGATGGGCGTAGAAAGGAAAAGTATGATTATGTCTGAACAAGAAAAGAAAACAACAGCATATCATGAATGTGGACATGTTTTAGTTGCTAAATTAATTCCAGAAAGTGATCCTGTACACAAAGTTACAATTATTCCAAGAGGTCGTGCACTTGGCGTTACAACATATTTACCAATGGATGAAAGACACTCATATAGTAAAAAATATATCGAAGCACATCTTGCTAGCCTATTAGGTGGTAGAGCTGCTGAGCTAATAGTTTTTGGTGAGTTTAATACGGGCGCACAAAATGATATTGAAAGAGCTACTAAACTTGCTAAAAAAATGGTTTGCGAATGGGGTATGAGTGAAAAACTTGGTCCTTTAGCTTATGGCTCTCGTGAAGAAGAAATTTTCCTTGGTAGAGAAATTACTAAACATAAAGATTATAGTGAAAAGACAGCTGAAGCTATTGATGCTGAAGTTAAGCGAATTGTAGATGATGCTATGAATAGAGCTATGACTTTGTTAAAGGAAAATATAGATACTCTACATCGTTTAGCTAAATATTTATTAGAAAGAGAAATTCTTGATGCTGAAGAAATTGATGCAATTATTAAAGGTGAAGAATTGCCAGAAAATAATAATTCTAAATCTATTAAATCAAGTGAAAGTGAAGAATTACCTGAACATGTTAAAGAACTTTTAGAAAAAAGGAAAAAAGAAAAAGAAACAAGTAATACTGAAAATACCGTTGAAAATAATTCTGAAAATAATAGTGATGAGAATAAAGAACAGGAATAAATTTGCATTATGATTGGACAAATTCAAAATATTGATTACAGAAGTGAAGTTTTGAGAAAGTTAATTCATCTTACATCTTTACTAATCCCTATTATTTATTGGTTCATACCAAAAGATATTGCTCTGTATATTCTAGTACCTATGACAATATTTGCTGTATTTATGGATATTGGACGGTTTTACATTCCCTTCATTAGAAGATTTGTTAATTATGTATTCGGCTTTATGTTAAGAGAGCATGAAAAAGATCTTACTAAACGAAATTTAAACGGTGCTTCTTATGTTTTGCTTTCTGCTGTTTTATGTGTTGCTATTTTTCCTAAAATAATTTTTGTTACTGCATTTTCAATTCTTATTGTTTCTGATACAATGGCGGCATTGATAGGAAGAAGATTTGGTAAAACTAAATTTTTAATGAAAAGTTTAGAAGGTAGTTTGGCTTTTTTTGTTTCTGCTATGGTGGTTGTTTTATTATCTCCAAAAGTTAGATATTCTATAGATGAATATATTATTGGTTTTATTGCTGGTTTTTTGGCAATGATAGCTGAAAATATTTCTTATGGTTGGGCAGATGATAATTTTTTAATTCCACTAACAGCTGGTTTTACTATTTGGGGACTGTATTTATTGGTAGGAATAGCTTTATAATTAAGTTATTATTTAAAAAACAATTTTTCGAAATAAATATTACAAAATATTAAAAAAAACGGCTGCCATAATTATAGCAGCCGTTTTTTATTAGTATTGTTAAAAAATTATAATCTTCAAAATTTATATTTGAAAATTACATTCCTATGATATATAATAAGTTTGTCTTTTAATCGCAATTGCTCTTTCAAATAAACTAACATATTCTTTAGCACTTTTATCCCATGAAAAATCTTGTTGCATTGCAAATTTTTGCATTTGCTTATAATGATGTTTTCTATCATAATATGTACTAACGGCCCATCCAACTGTATAATAAACAGCGTTTTGATCAATTGCATGGAATTTAAAACCAGTTCCATTTCCTGTTTCTTCATCGTATTGAATAACTGTATCTTCTAATCCTCCAGTTGCACGAACTATTGGCAAAGTTCCATATTTTAGTGAATAAATTTGATTTAGCCCACAAGGTTCATATATGGATGGCATCAGGAAGAAGTCTGAACCTGCTTCAGTTAAATGTGCTAATCTTTCGTTATATCCAATGTAAGAGCCAATTTTCCCTGGATATTTTGCTGGTAAATGTCCAAAGTAAGATTCTAATCCTTTATCTCCAGAGCCTAAAATAGCAAACTGAACAACCATATCTTTAATAATTTTTTCAATTGTTCCAAATAATAAGTGTAAACCTTTTTGGTGTGCAAATCTAGATACAATACCAATAATAGGTATATTATCATTGACTTCGAGCAAGAATTGCTCTTGTAAAACTTTTTTATTTATTGCTTTTTTATCAATTTTATTGATGTTATATTGCATCGGAATGTAAGTATCTGTTTCAGGGTTCCAGTGTTCATAATCAACACCATTTAGAATGCCAACATATCTATCGCCTTTTTTAGCTAAATATGAATGCAGTCCATGAGAACCGAGTTCAGTTAAAGTTTCTTTTGCATAAGTTGGGCTAACAGTATTAACAACATCAGCGAAAAATATACCACCTTTGAGTAAGTTAATACCGCCAAAATCTTCAAAGGCATCAGTGTGGTAGTTTTCCCAACCTAAACCAAGATAATCGTAACCAAAAGTTGAATATTTACCTTGATAACCAATGTTATGAATTGTTAAAACAGAGGCAGCATTAGCAAGGTATGGATTATTCCAGTGCCATGTTTTTACATAACAAGCACCAGGTGCTGTTTGCCAATCATGGAAACTAAAAACATCAACATGAATTTTGTTATCGATACAAAATTGTAAAGCAGCACGTGTAAAGAAACAAAATCTTTGTGGATTATCAAGATAATCATTCATTTGATTATCACAGTAAAATCCTTCACGATTAAAATAAGCATCAAATTCTATCAAATATACATCAATGTCTTCGGGTAAAGATGATTTCCAGACACTGCACCACTCTAATTTATTCCCCATCCAGACACCTAATAAATCTTGATATTTTACAAGATTGTACTTGTTAATATCAATACTTTGATATTTGGGAATAATTACAATAGGATTATGACCTAATTTTTTTAATGCTATAGGTAAAGCACCTACAACATCAGCTAAACCACCAGTTTTTGCAAAAGGATGGCATTCGGAAGCGATAAAAACAATATTCATATATTACACCTTTTATGATTTACTATTGGGTAAAGTGATTGTAAAAATAGTTCCTTTATTTAACTCGCTGTGTACACTAATTGTACCATTATTTTTTTCGACAAAATCTTTAACTAAAATTAAACCTAAACCAGTACCTGTTTCTCCATTTGTGCCAGTTGTTGAACGTGATTTTTCTATTACAAATAATTTTTCTAATTTATCTTTGGGAATACCTACACCTGTATCTGCTATTTGTATAATTGTTTGATCTTTATCAGTTTTGGCTTTTATACTTATTTGTCCTGAAATAGGAGTAAATTTTATTGCGTTGGAAATTATATTTCTTAAAATTGTATTTAACATATTATAATCAGCATAAACATATGTATTGGGTTCGATATCAACAGAAATTCTGATTTGTTTATTATTTGCTTGTAAGATTAGATAGTTTAGAACATCGTTAATAATTTTTCTGTATTTATAATAGCAGGATTTATAGATATTTGTCCTGTATTTGCACGTGACCATTCTAATAAATCTATAAGTAAATTATACAAAGAGTTTGATGTATTTTTAATTAGATGTAGGTTATCAAATAATTCTCTTTCACTAAATTTTTATGATTATTAATCATCATTTCTGAAATATTTTTAACAGCGGATATAGGATTTTTTAAGTCGTGTGCAATAATATTGAGATATTTATCTTTATTTTTCAATTCATCTTCGTAATTAATTTTAACATCTTCTAATGTATTTTCAAGTTCTAATACTCTTTTATAAGTATTTGAATATAATTTTTTATATTTAATATAGAAAAAAATGGATATGATTACTAAAACGACAAAGATAGTTATTGTAGTATATAAAAATATTTTGTAGAACTTAATCTCATTGTTAAGCTGTAATTCTTTAATACTTGCATATTGGTTATAATAATAGTAGACATCTTTTAAGGAATTTTGATTAAGTAGTGTATCTTTAGCTAAAAGATGATAATTTAAATAATAAAACGCATTTTGGTAATCTTTTTTATTGTAATAATAATTATAAAGTGTTTTTGTGATATTCATTATACCTTTCCAGTATGATATATCACTGGCTTTTACTAAGGCTTCTTTAGCATATTGGATAGCTTTATCGGGTTTGTTTATTTGAAAATAGTAATTTGAAAAAGCTTCTAGCATATCAGTAGATAATCTTGGCAATTTTATTTTTTGAGCATAAATCTGAAGTTTAACGAGTAAATATGCTACGGAATCTAGGTTATTAATTTTTAAGTAAGAATTTATTAAATTTCTATAGGTGGCTGCAATATTAACGGAATCGTTACTTTTTAATCTCAAAGAAAGTGATTTATGAAGATAATTAATAGAATTTCTATATTCGCCCTTTTCATAATAATATAAACCTAATTGATTATATACATAGCCAAGTCCATTAATATTGTTTATATTTGTAAAAACCTTTTCTGCTTGTTCAAAATAATATTTGCTACCTTGATACTCACGAACTGAATACAGAATTTCGCCCGTATTATTATAAGCAAACCCCAACTCTACTTTATTATTTAAAGAATTGGCATAAGACAGTGCTTTAGAAAAAGAAGCTTGAGCAAAACCATAATTCCCCAGATTTCTATAAATTATACCTAAATAATTATATAATTTGGGTAATATATAGGTATATTGATTATTTTCGGCGTTTGAAATAGTATGATATAGTAATTTTAATGATAATTTAGGGTTTTTTCCGCGATTTTCCCACGCTACTTTCGTTAAATATTCATTTGCTTCTTCAATATTTTTATTAGAGGCAACAATTAATATGCTATCAAAAAGATATTCGATATTTTTATTTTGGCTAAATACTAACTGATTA
>Ga0208824_1000547_pt1 | contig 39816 bp, 47 predicted proteins | sample AD_JPNTR3_MetaG_FD_184447 | JGI IMG/M metagenome (GOLD analysis project Ga0208824, IMG submission 184447) | Active sludge microbial communities of municipal wastewater-treating anaerobic digesters from Japan - AD_JPNTR3_MetaG (SPAdes) (version 2) | ecosystem: Engineered > Bioreactor > Anaerobic...
GCATTAAAAGAATATTCTTTACGATAGTATAAACATTCTATATAGTAGATTACTTAGTCTCAATTATAGAATATAATGCATCTAAGACCTATAACATTTTTATATAAGGGCGAGAATCCCGAGAATGTTAGCGATCCCAAAATTAGACAAGCTGGATTTTTAGCTGAGTAGGTATAGAATATATATCCTGAAGTAGCGTGGTATAAAGATGGTAAACTTGCAGGATTACAATATCAGAGATTAACTGCATATTTAACGAAGGGAATTCAATAGCTTAATCTTAAATTAGAATAGAAGGATAAATAGTTAAATATTAAATTAGAACAGAAAGATAAGTAGATAAATGAATTACAAAATAAATATAATAAATTAGAAAATGAACTTAATGAATTAAAAAGTATAGTGTTAAAAGACAATTCATAGAAAAAGATATTATATGATTAATTCATATTATTAAATAGGAGATTAATAAATTATGCCAGCTAAATCATAGGCGCAACGAAGATTATTTGGCATGGTTGTAGCATATAAAAAAGGTTAGTTACCAAATGCAAGCAAAAAGGTAAAAGAAATAGCTAAGGGTGTTACTTTAAAACAAGCAGAAGATTTTGCTAAAAAAGTTTAGTAGGAATTGGAATAGGAAGAAGAAAAAGAAATGAAATAGGAAAATTTAAATAGAATTAAATTAATAGATTTGATAACTGAAAATAAAGTTATTTATGGAAAAGATTATAAGATTGTAGGATTTGCTGATAGAGCTACAGGTAATATGTCTATAAAGATTATAAGTAATAATCCTTAGATTTTAAAGGGAATTAGAACAAAGGATTTTGCAGAAGCATTAGCTAAAGTTTATAAAGGTGGAGTAAAAATTGATAATTATTATTTTAGACGTACTTTTATATTATTTGCTTTTAATAGTTATGATACTTCACAAACTTCTTTATAGAAAGTAATGAATATTTTGAAAAATAAAATTTAGAATATTTAGAAATTTTAAATTTTTTAAAAAACATTATTTGCAATGATAAAAAAATATTATAATTTGGAAATAGAAGTATGTTAAATTAGGAATAAAAATATGAGAATTGTATGTATTTATCCAGGAAGATTTCAACCATTTCATAGTTCACATTATACTGTATATAAATATTTGGTATCTAAATTTGGTAGTAATAATGTTTATATTACTACTTCTACTAAAATGGGAGATAAATCTCCATTTTCTTTTAAAGAAAAAGTTATGATTATAAATAGATTATTCAATATTCCCACAGATCATATAATACCTATATCTAAAAGTACTCCATATAAAGCAGAAAATTATTATAATATATTTGATCCTGATAATACTGTATTAGTGTATGCTTCTACTGAAAAAGATCCTGGAAGAACTGTGGGCAGATATTTTAAAGGTCAGTTACCAAAAAATCCCAAACCTTATAAATAGTAGGCTTATATTATTCCTGTTCCTTTAATATCCAATAAAATTCAAGGTCAAGAAATAAGTGGAACTACAATAAGAACTTTATTTGCTTCATCTAAATTAACAATATAGGAAAAGAAAAAATTATTTAAACAAATATTTGGAAAATATGATTAGACTATATTTAAATTGTTTATAAAAAAGTTAAGTCCAATAAAAGAATCATTAATAAAATAGGGTATTCACGATAAGGGCATATTTAAATGCGTATTTATGGTTGGTATTCCAGGTGCAGGCAAATCTACTGTAATGAATAAATTATTTCATACAGATTTAAACATTTCATCATATGGTTTAAGAGTTGTAGATCCCGATTATTTATTTGCTAAAAAAATGAATCTTTTAAATTTGCCTCTAGATATGCGAAATTCTTCTGAAAAACAAACTATATAGAGAGAGAAAATAAGACAACAAGCTAAAGATACTATGACTAACCGAATAGATCAATTTATAAATTCTCGTCTTGGAATTATAGTAGATGCTACAGGCAATTCTAAAGAAGCATTATTACGAACAAGAAAAAAAGCTTTAGAAAATGGATATGATGTCTTATTAATATATGTTAATACTCCTTTAGAAACTGCTTTGAGAAGAAATGCAGCAAGAGATAGAAAAGTTCCAGAAGAAGCAATTAGAGATTCTTATAAAATACTTCAAAATCATAAAAAAACATATCAAAAACTTTTTGGTAATAATTTTGTTGAAATTATTAATGATGATAATTCTGATATAGATGCAAAAATTAGAAAGAAAATAAATGAATTCATAAATCAACCTCCCAAGAATCCGATAGCACTTAAATGGATATAGTTAGAAAAGAAAGCAAGAAATATTAAAGAATCATATAATAAACGATTAACTGAAAATTCTAATAATAATAGAATTTTATTAACTTGTGGCGGAGCATCGGGTCATATGACTCATATTTTTTAGGATACTAAATTAACTTTTAATGATTTTAAAACAATTATAAATAATTTATTGTCAGGGAAAATTGATTTAGAATCAGAAGCAACTATGAAATATGATGGTCAAAATATTAATGTTTCTTGGAAAAATGGAAAATTAATTGGTGCCAGAAACAAAGGACATATGAAAAATTTTGGATAGAATGCTCCAGATATATTGGGTATAAAAGATATGTTTGCAGGAAAAGGTGCAGTTAGGGAAGCATTTGTTTATGCTATGATTGATTTACAAAGAGCATTTTCAAAACTTAGTCAAAGGCAGTTAAATTAGATTTTTGGATAGGGTAAAAGATGGTTGGCATTAGAAATTATATATCCTAAAAATACTAATGTAATTCCTTATAATAAATCAATGTTAGTATTTCATAATATTACATAGGTTGATAAGGATGGAAATAAAGTTAAAATAGATAATTCTATGGCTAAAACTATTTATTCTATATTAGTTTAGGTTAATGCAAATATCCAAAAACATTTTTCAATGCAACCTCCTACTGTTGTTAAACTTCCTAAAATTTCCAATTTTGCAGCAAGAAAAAGTTATTATATGTCTAAATTAAATAGTTTGCAAAAAAAATATAACTTATCAGAAAATTCTACATTACAAGATTATAATGATGCTTATTGGAGGGAGTTTATAAATAGTAAGGCTGCAGCTTTAAATTATAAAGTACCAAAAGAATTAATGGATGCATTAATAACTAGATGGTCTAGACTTGATAAAAGTGCATCTCTTAATAAAATTAAATCTTTATGTGATAATCCCGAATTTTTAAATTGGATTCGTTTAGTTGATAAAAATGATCATGAAAAGATAAAAAAGAAAAATGCTTATGATTGGTAGACATTGTTTATGGAGTTAACAAGTGAAATACTTAAAAATCTTGGAAACTATATAGCAGTTAATCCAAAAGATGCGGTTAACAAATTAAGTTCACAATTATTATCAACAGCTGAATAGATTAAAAATTCTAATAATTTAGCATTAATAGATAGAGCTACTTAGTTAATGAATAGAATTAATGCTTTAGGAGGAATTAAAGCCATTGTTCCTACCGAAGGAATAGTATTTACGTATAAAGGAAATACATATAAAGCCACTGGTCTTTTTCCTAACTTAAATTAGATATTGGGTGCTTTTAGATACGCTAGATATCGTGGAAGTAAATGATAAAGGCAAAAAATATTTAATTTATCAGAATATTATTACATAATTAAATATATAAGAATAAAATGTAAATTTAAATTAGAATATATGGATAAAAAATTATGTTAGATGTGTCATAAATCTCATGATGGCACATATGGAAGTGGAAGATTTTGTAGTGCTAAATGTGCTAACAAATCAAGACAAATAAATAGAAGAAAAACCATTCTTAAAAAGAAAAGATTAGGAACATACAGGAGAAATTTTAAACCTAATGTGTCTAATCTTTAGAATAGAGTGGTAAAACTATTATTAAAAGCTGGAATACCTCATGAAACACAATATCAAATTGGAAAATATTATTTTGATATAAGAATTGGAAAGATATTGTTGGAAATAAATGGAGATTTTTGGCATTGCAATCCAAAAATGTATAAATCTACTCAAATTATTAAATTTCCAGGTCAAAAACGAATTCTAGCTATGAATGTTTGGAAAAAGGATTTAAAAAAGAGGTTAGAAGCTAATAAAAAAGGATTTAAAGTAGTTTATTTATGGTAGAATTAGATTAATAATTCTACTTAGGCTATACTGTTAAAGCGAATAAATGAAATTATAAAAAATAATAATAATTCAGTTATAGAATAGGAAATATTAAAAAATTAAGAAAAAATAGTTTTTTTAGAACAAAAATATTTATTTTAATATAAAATATTTTAATGAGTTTCTAACCTTTATCAATAATTAATTAAAGAATAAAATTTTATTAGGGGAATTAATTAAATGGATAATAATGCTAAAAAATTGCTTTTTAATTTACTTAAAGAATATAAGAAAAATAAATATAAAATATTTTAGGCTGAAAAAGCAATTTTAGTCCGAAATGAATATATTATTATACCTCACAAATATGAGGTTAAATTGATAGCACATGAAAATGGAATTTAGGACAATAAATTTAGAATGTAGGTTACTCTTTCTGTCCTTCCTGAAGAATAGAAATTTTTTAAAGATTTTAAGAAAAAATTTATTAATAAAATATTAGATAGATATCTAGATAATACAGATTTATCTGAAGATAAAGATTTTATTAATGGAAATTTACATTTTACAATATGGGATAATGATTATGAAGATGCTATAAAATATTTAAATAATGTATTTGATGAATTAATTGGAGGTCAAAATAAATTATGAAATAGATTAAATTTCCACGCATTAATGAGGCTTATAATCCAACAGATATTTATAAATATAAAAATGCTAAAAATTTATTTGATAAAACTATAACAATGTGGAGACAAGCATTTAAAAAAATGAGTGATGAAGAATTGTAGGTATTTATGAAAGAAATTGCTAATTTTAGCAAAGATTATAGACAATGAAAATTAAATCTTTGATATAGATGGCATTAATAAATGAAATTCCTCATTGTAGTTTTGATGAAAAACATTCAGCAGAGGTAAAATTTAAAGATACATTGGTAGATTTTAGATTTTAGTTATTATTTAGAAATGATAAGGAAGCATACAAAAAATTTTTAACTGCATTTTTATATGGTGATGGAGTTTATGCTAAATTTGAAAATCATTATATATTAATAAATCAAAATAGTATTAAGAAGGCATCTAAACCAAAACCTGGAGATTTAGTATTACCTTAGAATTGGATAAAATTTGCGAAAATTATAAAGGATTAAAAGAATGAAATATAAAGATATTTTATTATATGGATTATAGATAACAGCACAATTAAAAACTTTTCATTGGCAAACTTCTGACAATGCCAAACATGAATTATTTGAATCATTGCTTTAGGAATTTTAGAAAAAGAATGATTAGTTGATATAGGTTATAATGGGAAATATTGATAAAAAAATTGGAGTAGGAAATGGTCAAATATTTATAAAAAATATAACAAATATTAATGTTGAAGACTATCTAGAGGCATATGCTTCGTTTTATTAGGATGTATCAAATTTTTTAAATAGTGAAGCTGAAAATGGGGTATTATCTGAAGACTCTATTAATGATATTGTTTATGATATTATTAATATTTTTAGAAGAGGGTTATATTTAATAAGACAATAGTCTAAAATAAAACATGGAACTATAGTAAATGAAATGAAAAAAACAAATAATTAGTTGTTAATTGATCTTTTAAAATAGTATAAAGCTTCATTAAAATAGACTTTAATTCCAAAACCTAACGATAGAATAACTATTGATATGAAAAAATTTTCCGATATAGCAAGAAAACAAGGAACAGCGGGAAAACATTGGCTGACAATTGTTAAAAATATGCTAAAAAATAGTGGAAATAATACTTTACTTGTTCATAAAGTAAATGGAAAATAGGTAACAGTAAGTGGATCTAAATATGATGCATTTCTTGGGACAGCAACAATACCCGTAGAGGTTATTAAATCTATTGTTAAATAGACAAAAATAAAAAATAAATCAATATTTAAAGAAGCTAATAATAAGCATATACAAATAGGTAAAGAATATATTGCAAAGAAAAATTATATGACTTTTCATAGAGGAGATAAAATTTTTGTAGTTGATAAAAAACCTAATTATTATTAGGTTACAATAAATGGAAGAAATTGTGTTAATAATGCACCATATAAAGTATCAGAACAATAGTTAATAGAAGCAATAAAAGATTAATAATGATTAAATTTAAAATGTTATTAAAATAGATGGTAATGCCTGGTACTAAATTTAAAGTTCTTAAAAAAATTGAAGGACGTTTTGGACCAAATACTTATTCTCAAGGTATAGTAAAATATATACCTGTAGGATCAATTATAGAATATGAAGGCTAGTTGCCAAATCATAATTTATGGTTTCTTTATAATGGAGAAAGATTTGTTATTAATTTTTCATCAATTTAGGATTTGGTTTTTCACAATATAATTAAATTATATGAATAATTATTATTAAAGGAAGTGATTATGAAAAATACTTGGATTACATTAATTTTATTCGCAATATTATTTCTTGGGGGATTATTAATTGGATGGTTTTGGTGCAAATCAACATTTAAACCTGTTATCATAGAAAAACCAGGAGAAACAATAGTTACAACATAGTGGAAAACAAATACTGTTATGGTCTAGAAACCCATTTAGCATTATGTATAGGTAATTAAATGGAAAGATAAACCTGTATATGTTTATGGGTTAATTGATACTTCAATAACAAATATTTATTAGTATTAGAATTTTTTGCAAACACAGGGAAGCGATAGTAAAGATATTATATCATTTAATATAGAAACAGTAGATTAGATTAAAACTTATGCAGATACCACTTATAACAACAGTTATTTGCAATATAGATAGAATTTAAGGGTGACAAATTTTGTTTATAAACCTTCACCTATTTAGATTAAACCTAAATAGATAACCAGTAAATTTCAAATGTATGGAAATGTTATGTTGACGATGACTTAGGAACAGTCAAATAATATTATTAATAATAAATATACTTTTACACCATATATAGGTATATCGGGAGTTGTAGGATAGCGTTTTAAATTGGATTTTGGTGCTTCGTTAAATTCATTTTATGGTGGTGCAGGAATCAAATTTTTAGATTGGAAATAATAAATAACGGAGAAAATATATAGATGAGTAAAAAAAGTTTAAAAGAATTTATAAAAAAGAATCCTCCAACTAATATTAAAGTTGGTGATTATGTTGAAGTTTAGGGAACTAAAAATATATTATATGTATGGAAAGTTGGAAATGGAATGGTCACTCTTACACGTAGTAGGGTTTTTTCTTCTCCAAAAGTTTAGGTACCAATAAAATATATTAGATATAAATTAACCAATGTTGAGGAATAATTTTGTCTGATAATAAAATAAAATATACTTTAGAAAATTTAAAAAATATTATATCTTAGGGTAATGAAGAATTAATTTAGTTTGAAAAGAAATCATATACCCTTAAAGATGTACATATAATTCCTAAAAATAAATTATATATTGATTAGAATGGAGAATTTTATACCCTAGATAGGGGTAAAAGGATATACCATTTTTCAAAAGAAAAGTATGGTCTCATGCCTAATTTTTGTCCCGTTTGTGGAAGGATAATGGGTAAAAAACAATTTGATTCCTTTTTTTGGAATCGTCATAAAAGATGTTTTGATTGTTCTATAAAATTATAGAATGAAATGAGAAAAAATGGTACTTGGGAAGTTTATGTATGGAATTATATGAAAGATAATTTAGTTAATACTTGTAATTTAGCAATTTAGTTTTATAAAGAAGCTAAATTGGAAGCAAATAGAGAAGTGGTTATAAATGAAGAAGGTTAGACTGAATCATGGGATATACAAGATATAGAAAAATTTAATGAAATAATAGATAAAACTATCCAATAGATAGAAGAATATAGAGATAAAGCTATATAGTATTTTTAGGAGAAATTAAATAACATTGAAAAACAAAAAATGTTAGAAGAAAATGCCAAATTAGTACAATAAATTTAATAGCAGAAAACTATTTTTAGCATTATTAATAATAATATTAGGATATGTTCCAATTTTATTTAAATTAAATAGTGATATATTTTTATAGTTATTTAAAGAATGGAGTTGGCTATCTATGGGTTCTCTTGCAATTTATACTGGTGGTAATATTGGGTAGAAATTTAGTAGAAATAAGAATCAAAGTAATCATGATCTCTATTGTAAATATATAGAGAAGGCAGAAAATAACCAAAATCAGAAAGAAACATAAATTTAATGAATCAAAATATATAGTTAAAATAGGCAATAAAATAGAAGTTTAAAAAATGTGCAATATCTCCAATATATTTTCTTAAAAATTATGCAAAAATTCAACATCCTATAAAAGGATTAGTTCCTTTTAATTTATATAAATTTCAAGAAGAAACTTTGCAACAATTTTTGGAGAATGAGTGGAATATTATATTAAAATCTAGACAAATGGGGATATCAACACTAGTAGCAGGTTATATTTTATGGATGCTAAATTTTAATAGTAATAAATCTGTATTAGTTATAGCCAATACTCAAGATGTAGCAATGAATTTAATTAGAAAAATAAAAACTATGTATGATGGTCTTCCTAGTTGGTTGAAAGAATAGATAGTAATAAATAACAAACAATCGTTACAGTTTAAAAATAATTCAATGGTAAAAGCTGCAGCTGCAACTCCGAATGCTGGAGTTTCATAGGCATTATCTCTTTTAGTATTTGATTAGGCTGCAGTCTTAAATTAGTCTCTCGCTAGCCAAATTTGGACTTCGGCTCAACCAACGCTAAGTTGTCTAGCTAGTTCTAGCAAGGTTATGGTTAGAAATAAATAGACAAATTAGATTAAGTAGATGACTTTAGAGGATTTATATAATGAAATGTGAAATTTGTAAAAAAGATTTTAATACATATTATAATTTAAAATAAAAATTAAATATATGAAACAAAATAATAAATTTGAAATATTAACTTCGTAGGGATTTAAAGATTTTGAAGCTTTAGTATCATTTACTGCTTCTGAATTTTATAGAATTGAATTTGAAAATAGCTATAAAATTGAAGTTACACCAAATCATATCTTTTTTAATCAAAATGGTGATTAGATAAAAGTTTCTTAGTTAATTCAAGGATATTAGTTGACTCCTAATATGAAAGTTTCTAAAATTTAGTTAATTAATAATGAAGAAAAAAGATTTATTAATATAAATTCTGTAAAAAGTTCTAAAGAAGAATATTTAACTTCAGATGGTTTAATGCATCATAATTGTGGAGGTAAATGCATAGTTGGTTCTTCAATAGTAACTATAAAAAACAATAAAATGAATGTTATACAAAATATTTCAATATAGTAGCTTTATTATTTATATCCATATGTTTCTAAAGAAATAAAAAATAATAAAAATTATTTTGAAATATTAACTCCTTCTGGATGGAGCAAATTTTAGGGTGTTAAATTAACTCCTAATAAATAGATATGGACAGTTTCAACAAAAAAATCTTCCATTTCAGGTACTCCTGATCATAAAATTAAATTATATTCTGGATAGTTTGTTCCAGTATGTAAATTAGAAACGGGAAATGTGTTATATGGTGGTGATATTGTGGTTTCCGTGCACAATTAGAGAAAAATAGAAAATGTTTATGACGCAGTAAATGTTAAATTAGGTAATTAGTTTTATGCCAATAATATAGTTGTTTCTAACTGCATAGTACTTTCAACTCCTAGAGGATGCGGAAACACCTTTCATCGTCTATGGATATAGGCAGAATAGGGAATAAACAGATTTCATACTATAAAACTTCCTTGGTATTTGCATCCAGAAAGAGATCAAGCATGGAGAGATGCACAAACTAAAGAACTTGGATAGAAATAGGCGTCTAGAGAATGTGATTGTTTGGGTGAAAATACTAAAATTACAGTGGAAGATTATTAGGGTAATATTAAAATTATTACCATGAAAGAATTATACTAGGATTTGAATAATGGATAATTTATTAACTTGTAAATATTGTGGTTATCAGGGTAAACAATTGCATCAACATTTAAAAGCTGTTCATAATTAGACAATAAAAGAATACAGAGAAAAATTTGATGAATTTGAAATGTCACAAATAGGATTTAATCCAGTTCCAATGTAGTCTCCGATCAATGGCCAAGTAATATGTAAAATTTGTAATAAAGAAGGAAAAAATCTATCTCAGCGTATAATTTATTATCATAATATGACTATTGATTAGTACCGAAAACTTTATCCTTCAGCAAGAATATCTATAAATACAAAATTTAATTTTGGATATAATAAATAGCGGAAATAGTTTTTAACATTACAATAGAAATTAATTTGTGGTCAAACTGTTTATTGTTTAGATTTTAAGCAAAAAAATAAAAATATTGAATTTGACGGGAAATATTGGCATAGAGATAAAGAAAAAGATAAAATACGGGATTAGATTTTAAAAAAGAGAGGTTATTGGATATTAAGAATATCTTAGGAATAGTTTGATCACGATAAAGAATTAGTAATTTATAATTGTTTGGAGTTTTTAAAATGAATTATATTCCAAATCATAAATATAAAATATTATCTCCATAGGGAATGAGTAATTTTTAGGGCATTCGTAAAATTACTAAAAATTAGTATTTAATTATAACAACTAATAAAAATAAATTAATTAGTTCCTTAACTCATAAATTTATAATAGAAGGAAAATAGATTTTAGCAAAAAATTTAAGTGAAGGAATGTTTTTAACTAAATAGTAGAAAATTATAAATATTGAATATGTAAAAGATAAAATTTAGTTATATGATATTGTTTAGGTAGAAAAAAATAATCTTTTTCTTATAGAAGATGGTATTATTTCACATAATTGTCAGTTTGCAACTTCAGGTGATACTGTAATTTCTAATGAAATATTAGAAAAATTAGATAAATAGTCAATAATGGATCCTTTATAGAAAATGCATCGTGATGAATTATGGATTTGGAGATTTGCTTAGAATAAAGAAAATTACATTTTATCTGCGGATGTAGCAAGAGGAGATGGAAGTGATTTTTCCGCATTTCAAATATTATCAATATAGAAAAATGAACAAGTAGCAGAATATAAAGGTAAAATATCTACCGTAGAATTTGGGCAATTAATTGTTAGAATTGCAAAAATGTATAATAATGCTTTAGTGGTTGTAGAAAATGCAAGTATTGGATGGGCTGTTCTTCAAGAAATTATAAATCAAGGATATAAAAATCTTTATTATCATAAAAAAGATTATAAATATATAGATCCCGAATTACATTCTAAAATCAGACAAAGTAAAAATTTTGATAGACAAAAAGATATTGTTGGATTTACAACTTCTTCAAGAACTAGACCATTAATTATAGAAAGAATGATTACAATAATATAGAATAATGAATTTATAATTCATTCTAAAAGATTATTAAATTAGTTTTGGACATTTATTTGGTTAAATGGAAAACAACAAGCTATAAGTGGTTATAATGATGATCTTGTAATGGCATTGGCAATAGGAATTTGGGTTAGAAATACAGCATATATAATTAATAAAGAAGCAAGAGCATTTGCTAAAACAAGATTAGCAAGTATTAATAGTGGATTAAATTTAAAATACAAGGAAGAGAGTCAAATATCTTCAGGTTTTTTTAATTCAAATAATGCTTTTGAACAATTACAACAAAATAAAATAGAAATTGGTTCATAGTTAATAGATTTAAATGAATTTTATTTTAGTAAAGGAAAAGAGGATAAATAATGGATATTTTTACAGCATTAAAAAGAGTATTTTCAACGGGACTTATAGTTTCTGATGTTAAGAATAATTCTATTAAAATTATTGATACACAAAGAACTCAAGCATATACAAGAAGAAATACTTTTTTTAGCAAATTACATAGAAATCAATATTATCAATCAACTTTAGCACAAAATTATTCAATAAATAGATTGGCATTATATCGTGATTATGATATGATGGATGCAGATCCAATATTAAGTTCCGCATTAGATATATATACCTTTTAGGCATTGACCAAAGATGAGTATGGTGATATTATTAAAATTAAATCTAATGATTCTTAGATAGAAGAGATATTAAGAGAATTATTTTATCAAAGATTAAATTGCTAGTTTAACTTTTCTGTATGGTTTAGAAGTTTTGTTAAATATGGAGATTTCTTTTTAGCTTTAAGATTAGATGACGAATTGGGAATTATAGGAAGTGAACCTATTTCTCCTTATGATATTGAAAGAGTTGAAGATGACGAAAGAAATCCCGATACATATTATTTTAAATTCGTTACAGGAGGTAATGAATTAATAGACAATTATAATATTGGACATTTTAGATTATTAAAAGATCCTAATTTTTTACCGTATGGAAGATCTGTATTGTAGCCTGCAAGAAGAATATGGAAAAATCTTTCTTTAATGATTGATGCTATGATGATTCAACGAATTATGAGGGCACCTGAAAGACGAGTATTTAAAGTTGATGTAGGGGATTTAGATAATGAAGAAGTTGGACCATTTATGGCTGATGTAATTTAGAAAATGAAAAAAATTCCTTATAAGGATCCTCAAACAGGTTAGATTAATCTTAAATACAATATTCAAAATTTATTGTAGGATTTCTTTATTCCTGTTAGAGGAAAATAGGACGGTTCATCCATAGAAACTCTTGCTGGTATGTAGAATAATATGATTTAGGATATTGAATTTATAAAAAGTTATATGTTAGCAGCATTAAAAATTCCTAAAGCATTTTTATCTTTTGAATAGGGAATAGAATCTAAAGCAACGCTAGCAAGCTTAGATATAATTTTTGCCAGATTAATTGAAGATTTACAAAATTTATTTTTAAGTTAGTTGTATCGTATAGCTTTAATTCATTTATTTATATTAGGTTATACGGATATTAATAATATTAATTTCACTTTGTAGCTAAATAATCCTTCAAATGTGAAAAAGATACAAGATATAGAACTTTGGAATCAAAAAATTGATTTAGGTACAAAAATGGAATAGTCAAAACATTTTTCATTATAGTTTATATATAAAAACATTTACGATATTAATCCAGATTAGTCAAAATAGATATTAAAACAAGTAGTTAAGGATACTTAGTTTAAAACGCAATTAGCAATGATTGAACAAGGCGGTGGGCAAGAAAGTGGTTTTGAAACAGAATTCACCAATTAGGAAGAAGCACCAGGATAGTTAGAACAAGAAGTAAAAGAACAGGTTAATCCTGAAATATAGTATTAGCCTTTGACCAATAATTTTTAGGGAAATACACCATTAAATTTAGATAAATAAGGAAATAAATATTATGTTAGAAACTATTAAACATAACAAAATTAAAAACACAGGAATAATATATGAAGTTCTTGTTCGTAAAATGATTTAGTAGGTATTAAATGGCCAAAAAACTAAATCGTATCAAATATTTTAGACTTATTTTAATAAAAACAAAGAACTTAGTAAGGAATTATCTATTTATAATACATTAATTAAAGCTAAATATAATAATGAAAATTAGGCTGCAGATTTATTTGAAGAAATGATTCAACAAAGAATGAAATTGGATGAAATTAAACTTAATAAATAGAAATATTAGTGTATTAAAGAAATAAAAAAACATTATGATTTAAAAGATATTTTTTCTATTAAAATTGACAATTATAAAATTTATGCTAGTATATATAAAGTTTTTGAGAGTTTAAAGAAAAATCAATATAATCCTATTTCAATAGTTGAATCAAAATATAGAATTATTGAATTTATGTTGAAACCTATGAAATAGCAGGTTATTGACGAAGAATTAGAATTGTTTAAAGAACAATCAAAAGAAGTTAAAGAAAAAACATTATAGTTGTTTATTGAAAAATTTAATGAAAAATATAAAGCATTAAATGACAAGCAAAAAAATCTTTTAAGGAAATATACATATTCCACATCTCCTAAAGATCTTCATGAATATATGGATACAGAAATTGAGTTATTAGAAAGAAAAATTAGATAGCATGCAAAAGAATCTGAAGAATTAAATTCAGTACTAGAAAATATTAATAAAATTAAACGCATTAAAAATATTGAAGATAAAGCATATTCTCTTTTAAATCTTTATCAAATTGAAAGATTATTAAAATGAATACATCCGCAAATTTTTAGATTTTTCCGTCCCCCTATGCATTTGGGCCAAAAAGAAAAGATTTTAAAGATTTAATGCTGAGAGATGGGAAAAAAATTATATCAGAACAGTTTATTTAGCTACAACCTGATGCTAAAGGGAAATTAAAACAAGGCATTATTCAAGGTCTTTTTAATGTTAAAATAACTGGAATTGATTTAACAAGTTTAAAATTTAAATCTTGTTTAAAAGATATTTTTAAATATTTAGAAAAAGAATATTCTTTAATATAGTCTATAAAAATGGCTATTGAAAAGAATATATAGGAGAAATATGATTAATTGGCAACAGAAGTAATTATAAGATTAATAATAGAAGCTGCAGCAGTAATAATTCCTTCATCTATAACTATTCTCACATTATTAACAAAGAAATTTTATAAACATACTATAGATAATATTTCTTTTAAAATAGAAGAAATGGCAATTTCAAATGAATAGAATTTAAAAAAAATTTATTCTAAATTGGATATGCATAATCAGGCAATAACTTCTTATTTGCAACTAAAATAGGCTGGGCAAAAAATTAGAGAAATTACTAAACATGCTTTAGAAGTTACTACTGATCCTATTATTAGAAAAATATTAACTAAGTTTACAGAAGAAATGGTTTCTTATGTAAGATAGGTTATAGATATTGGAGTTTAGAATATTGGTGAAGAACAATTATTAGCTAAGCTTGATGTAGCAATAGACAATATTAATAGTTATAGTAAATTATTAATTGGGTAGGAAAAAATATAGTATTGGCACAAACTGTCTTCAACATATATGTCTAAATATAAAAAAAATATTTTATAGGTTTGTTCTGATAAAGTTAATAACAAAAATGATAGATTTTTAATTAAATCCTTAGATATTGTTCATACTGTTGTAAAGTAGTTTATAGTATATTATCTTGGATTAGAATCGTTATAGAAAAAGGAATCATAACATGGAAAATCTTTCTTTGTATTATAAAATTCTTGAAATAGTGGTTTTTGTGTTTCCTACGATTGTAACTATATTAGTTTTAGTGAATAGAAAATTTTATATGAAAAATTTAAGTGAATTAAAAACTCATTTAGAATTATTTGAACAAAAAACTTAGGAAAATACAAAAATCATTTTAAAGAGATTTTAGTAGCAATAGAAAACTTTAAAAATGTTATTACAAAATAAAATGGTAGCTGAAAGATTAAGAAAAATAACTAAACATGCTATTGAATATTGTGCTAATAGTAATATGAGTAAAGTATTAACCAATACAACATAGCATGTTATTAATTTTGTTAATTCAATATTAGATTAGGGATTTGGCAATCAAACAAAAGAACAATTAATAGCAAGATTTGAATTATCTAGAGATAATTCGTTAGCATATCTTAGAAAATTTGTTTCTAAATAGAATTTTAATATTTGGTTAGATATGCAAGATCCTTTGCAAAAAAATTATATTAAAACTTTAATATAGATTTATAATGATGCAATTAATGATAAAAATGAAAGATTTTTAGTTGTAACTGAAGATTGGCTGCAAACATTAACAAAAACTTTTATATTATATACTTCTATATTAAAACAACGGAAAAATCCTTTATGAAACAAATAAAACAATATATATCTAAATTTCTTACATTTATAAATAAAAATAAAGATAAACAGTTACATTTTTTCTATATTTTTCTTTTTACGGAATTATATGCTTTATTATGGATTGGTCCAATCAAATATTTTATTATTACATCCTTCCTGATTATGCTAGGAGTTGCAATTGGTAAATAGTTTATTGATAAAATAATAAAGAATTCAAAATTTGACTGGAAAGATATATTTGCGGGAATTATGGGTTGGACATTTTCAGTAATCTTAATAATTATAAATACATTTAAAAATTAATTTGTTATATACATATTAATATATTGGAGAATGATATATGAATAAATATGGAAATAGAATATTATTAGTTGAAACTTTCCCATTTAGAATGGGGTAGTCCTAGATGCTATAGGAATCTATAAAATATGAAAATGGTATACTTCTTTTAACAGGCAGAATGCAATATGCTAATAGAAAAAATGGAAATGATAGAATATATCCTAAACATATTTTGGAAAGAGAAGTAAATAAGTATATGAAAAAAATAAAATCTAACACTAGTTATGGTTAGTGCGATCATCCTGACAGTGATCAAATTTCTTTGAGAAATGCAGCATTATTAGTTAGAGATCTTAAATGGGTGGGAGACTAGCTTATAGGAACTATTTAGATTTTGTCAAATAGAATTGGTTAGGATTTAAAAAATATTGTTTTAAAAAATAAAGGTGCGTTATCTATCTCAAGTAGAGGATTAGGTTCTTTGCGTAGAACAGATAGAGGGGACGAAGTTCAAGAGGATTTTGAATTAATTGGATGGGATTTAGTTGTTGAACCTTCAACTCCAGGAGCAACTTTTTGGACGGAAGGAAAAACAAATGAATCTATATAGTAGAAAGTAAACAAATTAATATAGAATAAACCTAGAATAACAGAAAAACAATAGAAAATAAAATATCTAACTAAATAGATTGAAAAAATAATAAAAAGGAACGAACAATTATGAAAATGATATTTCTAAATACCTAGTTAACTTAGAAAGAAGCCATTTATTAGGAAATAAAAGAATTATTTTCGGTATATGATCATGTTAAAGTTGAAAATAAAGCATTAAAAATGACTTGGAATTTTTATAAATCCTAGTAGGAAGAGCAAAAAAATAAAAATTCTTAGAAAAAACAAATAGATAAATCTAAACCTGTAAAAAAATAGCCTGTAGGTTTAACAAAAGAATTGGAATAGAAAAAGAAAGCATCAGAAAAACCAAAAGAAATTGTAGAAAAGAACATAGATAATGAGTAATTATAAAAAATTATCTACATATGGAAGATAAATAAATGGAATATTTAAAAGTAATAACTCAAAAAAATTTTACAAATTATGTGCATAAATCTCCACCATATAAAAGAAATAAAATTGTAATTCATGGTACAGCAGGTGGAACAGCTTAGGGTGCAATAAGTTGGATGAATAATCCTAATGGTGCAGGCAAAAATGTAGCAGTTAATTTCGTAATTGATGAATGGGGTAGAATAATTTCATTATTTCCCGAGTAGTTTTATGCATATCATGCAGGGGGAAATTTTAGGCTTATAAGTGAAAGTTCATTCGGGATCGAAATTGTAAATTGGTTAAATTTGGATAAAAAAGGCGATAAATTTTATAGTTGGACAAATACATTAGTTGATAGCAGTAGAGTAAAATAGTTGAGTGTACCCTGGAGGGGATATAAATATTTTCATACTATAACAAATTAGCAATTTACTTCTTTATGTATTGTATTGAAGTATTTATGTGAAAAGTATAATATAAGAAAGAAGTTTTATAGAAACTATGACCCTAACGGAAATTTTAATACTAAGGATTTTACAGGTATATTAATGCATAGTGCATTTCATCCTACAAAAATGGATTTTGAACCTAGCATTATACCTTTAATATCAATATAAGGAAATAAGTAAAAGATGTCAAAAGAATTAGATTTTAAAGAAGCTAGAAAATGGGCTACAAAACATTATTTAGATCATAATTTAAGAATTAATATTAATCCTAAAACTAAAAAATTTATAATAGTTGATAAAAATTATAAATATTGGAAATTCTCTGCAACTCCAAAAGAATTTATGGACTATAGTAATCCAGAAAAAGCTTTAAATGCTATAGCGAAAAAACGATTGCTGCCTTTACATCTGGGATAGAATAAGATCTATCAAAATACTTTTTAGTTGTTAGAGTCCATTGATACTGAAATAAAATCACAAATAAGTAAAAATTTAAAAAAACAGTTATAACAATGATAAAACTTTCTAGATTATTACAAAAGGCATATAATGAAAAATTTTCTAAATATAGAAAAACGATATATTAGAAATTTGGTATAGATATAAAAGATTTTTCAATGTAGTAGCATGAATCTGGTTTAGCAAAAAATATGAAAATTTGGTAGATTACTAAATTTAGTTTAAAATAGATTTTAATGGGAATTAAAGTTGAACTGTAGCACACAAATGATAAATAGTAGGCATTAAAAATAACACTTGATCATTTAACTTAGTAGCCTCATTATTATACACACTTAGAACTCTTCCTCGCATACTGGGATAAGATACACTTGATCATTTAACTTAGTAGCCTCATTATTATACTAAATTAAAAAAATTAAATTTGTAATAACTAGAATTAAGGAAAAAAAGACAAAAAAAAAATTACCGTTTTTTTAGAGTGCTCAATAATTATAAAATGAATCTTTATAATAGAGGTAAACATTGAAACGAAAAAAGCAAAAAACAGGAAGAACAGTTATTGTAGAAAATGATAATTTTGAAAAGGCTGTACGTAAATTACGTAGATTATTAATTTAGAATGATATTATGAAAGATTATCAAAAACATGTTTTTTATACAAAACCTTCAGTAAAAAGAAGAAAAAAGAAAAGTTTAAAAAAATGGAAAGCAAACCTATGGTTAGAATAGGTTAAAAAGAAAATGGATACTAATTAATATTCACTGTCTAATACGGTGATTTAGTTTATTTAAATAAATTTATACATTACAAATCAATTTAATATTTGTAGAAATTTAGGAGAAAACAAATAATGGCAATTAAAAACCTTTTAAGTTAGTCTATCTTTTAGGCTAAAAAACTTAAAGAAGCCTCTGCTTAGATTGTTAAAGACAATCTGCTATCAGAACTAACAAAAGATCTGAAAAAAAGAATTCGTTAGGAAGAATAGGAAATTCCTGAAGAAGACGATGAAATAACTGAAGAAGAATAGATTCTTAACGATTAGGAAAATGATCTTCCCACTTCCGAGGAAGAATAGGAAAACCCAATTACTGAAGATTAGGATATTTTACCCGATAATAATTAGGAAAAATAGTAGAATAATGAAGAATCAGAATTGGATGATATTATTTAGGAATTAGAAGATTAGGAAGAAGAAGTTCCTTAGATTCCCAATTAGGATACTTTATCTGAAGAAAATTAGGAATAGATGGACGATGAAGAATTAATGGAAAGAATTCGTGAAATTCTTGAAAGTGAATAGGAATAGATTCCATCTGATTAGTCAAAAGATGAAGTAATTGATGAATGTGGAGAATAGGAAATGAATAAAGTTCCATAGGAAGTTATATAGTCATTTAAAAAGAAAGTAAGATAGCTTACAAGATAGAATTTATAGTACAAAAAAGCTATCACTGCAATTAAAAAAGAATTAAATGAAACTAAATGTCTTCAATTAAAGGGTAAATATGCTCTGAATATTTTTAATAAATTTAATTTAACAAAAGCACAAAAAATGAAAATTATTGAAAATTTTGACAGAGCTAAAAATGAAAGAGAAATTAAACTTGTTTATGCAACTTTAATGTAGGGTTTAAATTCTCCTTCTACAAAAAAATCACAAAAAACTCCTGCTTCAAAAGCAGGCGCTTCAAGAAAAATTAACTCAACTAAAACAAATATTAAAGAAAACAGAGATTTAACAGAAACATAGAATTCATTAGATGCCGTAGCTCGTGTGTTTAAGAAAAGAGCAAGTATTTTTTGAATTAAATAGGAGATTTTAAAATAATGAAATATACTTAGGCTATTAAATTCGTAATTGACCAAAGTCCTAATTACGGTACTAGACTGTAGCAGGCAGAAAGAATTGCAGCAAAATGGTAGAAATTAGGTTTAATGGAAGGTTTAGACCATCCAAAAGACACTATGCTAAGAACCAATGTTGCCATAATGCTTTAGAATGAAGCAAAACAAATTATCAGAGAAGCAAATTACACTTCTACAACTCAATATCATGAATAGTGGGTTGGCATTGCCATGCCTTTAATTCGTAGATTTATGTTTAAATTAGCTTCTAAAGATTTCGTTACAATTCAAGCTATGTCACAACCCGCAGGATTGGTATTTTTCCTTGATCATCAATTTGGTTCAGACAAAGAACTTGGTAGATTCAGTAAAGGTAGTTCTATTAATGGTACTACATTCTCAGGAACTACTGGTAATTTTGATTATGTAATGGACACTGATATTACTGCAGGTTTTTATGGTGTAGGTAAATGGGGTTATTCTTTGAATGACCAATTTGCAGAAGTAACTCCTTCAGCTGTATCTGGATCAGCCATTACTTTGGGTGATTTTAATAATGATACTCAAATTTGGAAGAACCCTGCATATACAGCTTCACTAACTGACGGTAGAATTAAAAAACTTTCTATTAATCTTAGCAATTTGACTAATCCAGATTTAAACGGATATGCTGTTTGGAATATTAAAAATGATGTAACTACCACTACTGCTGGAAATTATATTGAAAAAATATTTTATGAATATACTAAATTGAACGGATCAAAAGTTTAGTTTATAGTATTAACTGGTGGTACTAGTGCATGGAGTGGTAATGTAACATGCTCATATCATAAACAACCATTAACTTATGATCGTGGCGACTTCTAGTATCAAGGTACTAATCTTGAAATTCCTGAAGTTCAATTTAAATTAACTCAAAAACCAATTGTTCCCTAGACTCGTAAGATGAAAGCAACCTGGACACAATAGCTAATTGATGACTTGAATGCATTTCTTGCTATTGATGGTGAACAAGAAATTTCAAATCAACTTACTGATCAAATTACCCTTGAAACTGATCTTGAATTAGTGTCTTTACTAGGTAAAGGTGCTATTGAATCAGGTAATCGTGGATATTTTTCAGTACGTCCTGGTTATGAACTTTCCAATGTTGATCCTGCCAATGGTACAGCAACATTTACTCCTAACACCAATTATGCAATTTATGATAAGCCATCTTGGTTTAGAAACATTGGCGTTCCTATGCAAAAAATCAGCAATATGATTCATATGAAAACTGGTAAAGGTGGAGCAAATTTCGCAATCGTGTCTCCTACTCTTGCTACAGTGCTTGAAACTATTGAAGGCTTTGTTGCAAATACAGATGGTACTTCAGAATGGATAGAAGCTGGTTTTACACAAGTTGGAACCTTTAGAAACAGATATAAAATTTATAAGAACCCTTATGCGGTAGCAGATAATATGATGATTATGGGATACAGAGGCACTGGATTTCTTGATTTTGGTGCAGCATATTGCCCATACATTCCGCTTATTATGCTTCCTAACATAATGTAGCCTACCAACTTAACACCTACAAAGGGTGTATATACAAGATATGCTAAAACCATGCTTCGTAAAGATTATTATGGTGCACTTTTTGTCGAAGGCTTGGAAACGGTATAATTAAATGAATTTAGGGGTGGGATTAACCACCCCCATTCCTATTATATCTTACATTGGGGGTGGTGGGAAATCATCATCCCCAATTTTAATTAAATAAAAATTAATTATGGCAACAATAGATTGGTACAATGTAACCTTTAGTGCGGGAATGAGCACAGCTTTTGGAGAATTTGATTAGGATCCACAATTTGTAACAGATTCTACCAAAATTCTAAAATATGTAGTTCGTTCACTAGGTTATCCTTCCATGCAATTATAGATTTATCCAGAACATATATTTACTGCATTTGAATCTGCCACTATGAAATATTCAACAATAGTTAATTAGTATAAAATAGCGGATAATCTTTTAAATGTTTATGGACAAGATCCTTCTACGGATTTAACTAAAGCTGGCATATATGGAAATTTAAATTCAATTTTTGAAATTTCTTCTATGTATGGACAAGAAGCTATCATAAGAAATTCTTTAAAAACAGACATATATTCAGCATCTATTAATGTTATACCAGGTCAGCAAGAATATGACTTAACAAATTATATTCCTGAATATACTAATAGCAATGTTCAACTAATATAGATATATCATTATCCTAAAATGTATAATACAGCTGTATTTGATCCCATGATTAATCCTGGATTTAATATGGCTTCAGTAATGATGGAATTTGGCGGAGTTTATGCTTCTAATGCTAGATTGGTGATTATGCCTCTTTTTGAAACATTATTAAAAATGCAAGCATTAGAATTAAATCAACAAATTCGGAGATCAAAATATGGATTTTAGTTAAGAAAAAATAAAATAATATTTTTTCCAACTCCAGATACAGAAGATAATGTTTGGGTAGATTATGTGCTAAAATCTGACAAATATGCTAATTCTATTAAAGATAATTCTATTAATAATGTTTCAAATTTTCCCATTAAAAGTTATATGAAATATTCTGATATTAACATGCCAGGTAGAAATTGGATTCAAAGATTTACATTAGCTTTAGTTAAATAGATATTGGGTATTGTAAGATCAAAATATTCTACAGTTCCATATCCTTAGGGAGATACTTCATTAGATGGAGAAATATTAAGACAATAGGCTGTAGCTGAACAAGATAAATTAATAGAAGAATTAAAATTAATGCTTTAGGAAAGTTCTATGGATAAACTGATATAGAAAAAGAAGGATATATCTTAGAATCTTCAAGTAATACATAGCAAAGTACCTTCAAGAATATATATAGGATAAATAACTATACAATATGTATAAAGAATAATAAAATATTACTATGCCATTATTTTTTCCTGAAATTGATATTAATACCCTTAAAAATATTAGTAAATAGTTAGTATAGTACGTAATGGATGTAGAAGTTTTATTATTTAAAATTAATCCATAGAAAACAGAAACAAATATTTATGGATAGGCAAAAAAAAGTGGAATTAGTTATTCTCCTGGAGTACCTTTAAAGGCTTTAGTGGCTCATAATCCCTAGGATTTAAATTATAATCCTATATATAGTTATAGAAATTAGACAACTTTTAAATTTTTAGTCAGTACACTTAAAGAACATAATATTTATCCAGAAATTGGTGATGTTATTGAATGGGGTAATTAGTTTTGGGAAATAACTAAAATTACACAATAGCAATTACTTGGAAATAGAACTGATTTAGAATGGTCAAAAATTTGTGAAACTACTATATTGTCACCTTCTAAAGTAAAACAGCTTAAAGAGTTAAAATTAAAATGATTAACGATAAAAAATTATAGGCATACATTCCTATTTAGAAAACAGATGAAACTTTATTGCGATATATTAGATAGGTAATTAGTCCTACCATAGAAGGGTATAATAATTAGCAAATTATAGTTCCCGTAATATATAATGGAGCAGAAAGATGGGTTCAAGTCAGAAGAAGAAATTATTTAGTAGATGAAAAAGGAAATGTTCTTTACCCTATAATTTCATTTAGTAGAACTTCTATTAAATTAAAAGACAATAAAATTGTTAATAAAATATGGTATAGTGGAAACAGAAATTTTATAGAAATACAAAATAGATATTCAAAAGATAGACCATTTGATACTTTAGATGCAAGAAATGGAAATATTAAAAAAACTTCTTATTTTAATTTAATGCTTCCTATTCCTATTACTTGCAACTACGAATTTCAAATTTATACGGAAACTCATATAGATATGAATTAGATTTTGGAATCATTTTTTCTTCATTAGAATAAATGGTGGATTATAGACGGATATAGGATAAAAACATAGTTTAGTGATTTTTCTCATACTATAGAAATTTAGACCAATGAACAAAGATTAATTAAATGTAATTTTTCTATTACAACGGAATCAACTTTATTTCCTAAATCTTACCAAAATCTTCCTCCAATTGAGTAGAAGAAACCGACAAAAAATATTACCTCTGATTTGAATTTAGACAATAATTAAATTGTAATAAACATATAGGAGTAACATATGAAAATTAAAGAATAGTATAGTAACAAAATTGTAGAATTAACAAATAATATTGATAGTTATGTTAAAAAATTAGGGTTTGTAGTTTATAACCTAAATCTTTTAAAGAAAGAAAAAGAAAATTTTATAGAAGAAATTAAAAAATTAAATCAAGAAAAAGATGCACTAATACAAGAGATTTATAATGAATATGGAAATGGCTATATTGATCCAAATACCTGGTAGTTTTTATCCACTTAGGAACAACAATCTTATAAATCTGAATAGTAGAGTGCAATTTAGGAGAATTAATAAATAATGGCAACAAGAGATTATTTAAGTCCTGGAATATATACTGAAGAATATGATCTTTCCTTTTTATAGAGCGCACCAGCAGGAGGACCAGCTGCGGTATTTATTGGCGGATTTACAAAGGGTAGAGCTTTTATTCCTATAAAAATTAAAGACACTAAAGATCTGTTAGAAAAAACAGGTGAACCTAATGGAAAATTCTTTTCTCAATATGCAGCTTATGAATATTCAAAACATAAAGGAGATTTTTGGGTTCAAAGATTGTTATGGTAGTAGGGATATTCAAAAAGTGCTTACGCTATTGTAGGAATTACAGGATCTGAACCTGCAGATATATTAGCATTATTAGCGCAAACAGGAATTGACGGAACTTGTTCTTTGCATCAGGCAGGAGTTCTTACTGCTTCCGGAATAGATTTTAAAGATGGAAATTATTTACAATTTTATGTATCTAACTCAGTATTAGGTAGAACCGATTATACTTTAAGTGCAGCACAAGTATTATCCATTGAAGATATTTTTGGAACTAACCCTTATCAACCTACTAAACCATTTTATACAGTGGATAAATATACAGATTTAAAATCTTTTAGTGGTTCAACAGGAAAGATATATGATAGTATTAATATAATTAAAATTGATAATTTATTAAATTATAAAAATATGGCATATGATCATGCTGTAACTCCTTGGATCTATAATAACTTAGGAACAAAACTTTTTAGATTTCATCATTTAAGTGATGGGAATTATACCAATAGAGATATCAAAATTGCAATTGAAAGAATGAATAACAATCCATCCCTGTAGTATGCTAAATTTGATGTTATAGTTAGAGCATATGACGATACGGATAAGAAACCAATAATATTGGAAACATTTTATGAAGTTGATCTTAACCCTTTAAGTGATTCTTATATTGGGAAAAGAATTGGAGATCAATATTATAATTATGATTCTGACAATAACAAAATAACATTGTAGGGAGATTATCCAAATAAATCTAATTATATTAGAGTTGAAGTTAGTACCGATGTAAAAGAATTTAATGTTGCTAAACTTGGATTACCACAACAAGTAGATAGAATGCCTTGTCCTTATTCAGCAAGCAATATTTTATTTGATTATCCTAATATTCCAACTGTTCCAAATGGTACTTATAGCGTTGATCAACCTTACTATAAACATTGTGGTTATTTACCTAATTTAAATTCTATAAGAGCACTTTCCGTAGCTCAAGGAATAAGTTCATCTGTAGATAATTGGTCTGGCAGTAAGACTCGTCATACTTTTGAACATAATTATTTTATTACTATGTATGGTGGATTTGACGGAAAAGATCCTTCAGAAGGATACATAACGGATAAAGATCATATTATGGGATTTGATATATCCACAGAAGTTAATTCTACAGGATATGCTAAATATATAAAAGCGTTAAATATGCTTAAAAATACTTAGGAATTTGATATTGATATAATTTCTATGCCAGGCATTAATATACAAACCAATGGTAAAAAAATTATTTTTGAATATGCATTATAGTAGGTTTGTTAGAAAAGAGGTGATTGCATAGTTTTAGGTGATGCTACTTAGATGGATGAATTAAAAATAAATCTAATAATTGAATATACTGCAAATTTTGATTCTTCATTCGGAGCAGTTTATTATCCTGCAGTTAAAATTAAATGTGATTATACCAAAACATTCCCAATTTTACCCGCAGCAACTTTAATTCCTTCAGTAATAGCTTATACTGAAAGAGTATCACAACCATTCTATGCTCCTGCAGGAATTAATCGTGGTACACTTAATGTACTTCAAGCAGTATGTAAGCTTAACAAAGCTGAAAGAGATTTGCTATATGCTGCAAGAATTAATCCTATAGCTTCTTTTGCGGATAACGGAACAGTGGTATGGGGTCAAAAAACCCTTCAACAAAGAGTTTCTTCATCAGATAGATTAAATGTAAGAATATTAATAAATAGAATTAAAAAATGGGTTGAATCTTATGGAAGAACAGTTTTGTTTGATAACAACACTGTCACATTACGAAATACATTTACTATAGGGGTATAGGCATATTTAAATAATTTAGTAGCTTTGAACGGATTATATGCATATAAATTCAAGATGGATGAAACTAACAATACTCCTGATATAATTGATAGAAATCAATTAGTAGGATAGGTATGGGTTAAACCTACCAAGGCAAGTTAGTTCATAATTATAAGCTTTAATGTGGTAAGAACTGATACAGAACTATAATTAAATTAATACAACGGGGACAGTAGGCATATGCCTATTGATAAATATTTATTCTTAATTTATCTAACCCATCAATTTTTTAAACTAAATGAAAAATAATAAAGTAAAAAAGATCATACATGTTTTGTGTCGTGATATAATAGAAATTCAGATTGTATGATATATTGACTAAAGGAGAAATTTAATAATGGCGGACTATCAAAATGAAATGTTAGGGACTCAGTATTAGGCAAAACTGAAGTATTTATTTTTAGTTACTATTGCTGGTATTCCTACTTATCTATGTACTAAAGCCACTAGACCTAAATGGTCTGCAGCTTAGGTGCAATATAATTACTTAAATAATAAGAGATGGACTGGGGGAAAAGTAACTTGGGATCCTATTAATGTAACTGTAGTGGATGCTTATACTCCATCTGGAGCACAGGCTGTTATGGCATTGCTTAGAGCAAAACACGAACCTTTAAGCGGAAGAGATGGCTATTTTAATAACTATATTTTCCCAGATATGAAAATATAGGTTCTTGGCCCAGCTGGGGATGTTCAATAGAGTTGGAAATTAGTTAATGCTTGGATACAATCTGCAGATTTTGGAGATTTGGACATGGCGGATTAGTCAACCCCTATGTAGATTAATTTAACAATTAGATTTGATAAAGCAATATTATAGTTTTAATTAAATTTAATTGTCTTTTTAACACAAAAATTAATAAGGGAATTGATGTAAATCATTTCCCTTATTTTTTTAATTTAAAATGTAATCTAATTATATTAGACTTTTGATATATCATTTTTTAAAAAAAGGTAACTAAAACAAGAATTTAAATTTTATTTAACAAATTTTCTAAATAAAAAAAGAAAGTGCCTTAAAATTGCTTTAAGGCACAAATTTTATTGAATAAATTTTTATAAATGATATAAATACTGTTTAATATTTGGAGCATCTTTATATTTAGCACGAATTTTCTTAGTTTTCTATGTATATCTAAAATGCTAGGGAACAAATGTGTTATTAAATAATTTCTACACTTCAATTTTATAAATATATATTCCATATTTAGAATATACCCATTTTTGATTTATAATAAAAGCTTTAAAATCGTTAAATCTATCAAATCCTGGTTTTATTTCAACATAATATTTATTATTCTATGAAGGATATTTAAATATCTAAAATAATTTTGAATCTTTTTGTAATTTCTATTTAAAAGTTATAGAAAAATCAGGAGTATATACATGTTCCCTTAATAAATTTTTATTAGAAAATTTAACAGGCTATGACAATAAAAAGCTTTCTGGCTGATAAACAAATTCACTTATTATTCCCTATTGTTTTAACTACTAACACCATGCATAAAATTCAACTTCATCAGGAGAATCAAATTGTATCTATTTATAAATAGGTCTATTTCGTTTTGCATTCATTTATTAAAATATGATTTTGCCTTTTCTAATTTAAATTATTACACTATATTCACTAAAGCACCACATTTTTTGCACTAAAACATAGGTATTGGTTGAATTGCATTCTAAGTTAACTAAGGATCGTCTAGCGGTGTTATCTTTTTAAGAATAAATACTTGATTAAAGCGCATTCCTCCACAGTTCTAACAAGATACAAATTCTTTTTTAACTTTTTCTAAAGTTTCTTTTTCTTCATCTGTCAATATAATTTCTTCTTGCATATTAACCCTCCTTTTTGGTAAATATTGAATTAAATGTTTCAGGATCAAAAGAAGTTATTATTTCAAAATCTTTATTTACTAAAATATATTCATCTGGACAAAAAGTTTCATATTTTTTTAAATTTTCATTAAATCTACTTCCATGAAGTTTAAGCGGTTTTCCACAAGAACATACAACATTTAGTCCTTCTATATATTTTAGTTTTCCTTTACTAACTAAAGTTTCAACATTTGTAATTAGAATATTGTCATTAATTTCATAATTTTCTTTCATTTTAAACCCCTAAAGTTAATATTAAATTATAAATCATATTATAAGTATCTGATTCTTCTTTAAAATTAAATTTTTTAATTTGCTTCTATATCTATTTTAATTTTTGTATATTTAATAGCTATTCTTCAATTGATTCATCATTAATACCCGTAATGGCATACATAATTTTTTTAGCATCCATCCCACTTTTTGTAAACATCTAAATCTATTGGATAATACCAACTAATTCTTCAATAGCTTTCTATTTCGTTAATACACATTGAAATTCAAAGCGTTCTTTTTCTATATACTGAATTAAAATATTTTTAACATTATATATGGTATTCATAAATCTACTTTTTCTGAAATAAAATTATGATAAATTTTTAAAGTAAGACTAAATTTTTTACAAAAATCAATTAAAGGTGGATAATTTGTATAAATTGAATCTGAATCCAATACAATATATTTTTCAGCAAATCCTAATGCATTTAAAATGTAACTTAAATTAATAAAATCATATATTTTAGTAATGCTGGAAACAATTATATCTTTATTAAATTTGTTTGATTCTTGAGATAAAATAAGACTACCAGAAAAAAATAATTCTCTAAAAAGTTTATCATAATTATTTTGCATCATTTCATTATTTCCTTTATTATATCTATCTTATAATTATTGTTTTTATTTAAAATCGTTTAGATATATTTCTAATATTTACTTTTTTATAGCTTCTATCTATTCAATTGGACGCCATCCTTGCTGTTTTACAACACATAAAGCACATATTCTCTATTTAGTTCCTTCAGATACTAAAGCTGTATCATCACAATATTTGCATTTTAATTCAAAAAAACCAAATCCTCCTTTTCCTGAAGAAGCTGCAGTGATCATTTTACGAGGTCTTCCTCTTTTTTTAGTTGTTAACATATTACTCTTCCTCCCATGCAAAAACATTTTTTATATTTTTATCATATCTTAAAGTTTCCATTATTTTTAAATATTTTTCAATAGCAGAAAGAATGGAATTATTAGTACATTTAGAAAAATGTCCTCTCAATCCTCTGAATTCAATAGTATTATATTCTAAATGAACTTTATATAAATCTACCTTTCTTTCTAATGCAGTAGTATCAATGACTATTTTTGAATTATTGTTTAGTGCTTTATTAATTCTATTTAAATAATATTGCTTAGTTTTATTTAAATTAGCATACATAGGGCAACTCATTTGATTTCCTTCAATAACAAGAAATTCTTTATATAATTCATTTTTTAAATATTCATATAATAAAGCAAAATGATCTTTTAACGAAAACCATTTTCGTGAACAATGTACATGCACACCACAAGTATCATTTGAATAAACAACTTTAGATAAATCCTCAAAAATACTTTTAAATTTATCAAAATTTTCTGGAGTAAATTCCATCTTTTTCGTTTTAATTTCAAGTCCATAATGAAAAAGATTTTCAAAATTTCTATTTTTATGAAGAGGATTTATTGATATATCCTTGAATAAATGTGCATTACCACTAATATCTTTATTTTTAATTAAAATATTTTGGTGTTTTTTTAATATTTCCATTAAATCAAATAACGATTCAAATTTTAAAATAAATTCAACTTCTATACCAAATCGCAACATCATATAACTCCTTTATTATAATAATATAACGATATTTCAAAAAAATCCGTAGATTATTTTTTAAAAAATAGTTTGCGACAACATATATCCTGTAGAAGCTGCAGCAATAATACTTCTTGATTTTCCGCTACAATCCCCTATAAATTTATAAAAATCTGTATTATTCATTTTTGTTCCATAAAATTTCGTTTCTATCCCATACAAAAGATTATCAGAATATGAAATTTCAGGAATTATAACATTTAATTCATTTATAAACTATATAATAGCTTCATAAGTCTTAGCAGGAAGAACATAAGTTAAATCCCCAAGCACATATTTAGAAGAATCTAAAGTGGGTCTAACTCTAAATAAATGTTTGGTACGTTTTTTACTTTTAAAGTCTCCCATAGTTTGTAAAATAACTCTTTCGTTAGAACCTGCTAATAAATTAGCTTGTTGTGATATAATTTTTCCGTATAATACACTATCATTAAAAGGATATGTAAATTCTTGAGTTACTAATATAGCAAAGTTAGTATTATTTGAAAATTCTTTATATTTTGAATGTCCATTAACAATTGCTATTTTTTCTCCTAAAATATCTAAATTCTAAATTACAACAAATCCATTAGGATTATGGCAAAAAGTTCTAACCATCATATTGTTTTTGGTTTTGTACCTAATTTTCCACTAATATAAAACATTGTTAAGTTTAGAAATAAGAGGAAGAGATGAAGGTAATTCTATTCTAATACCTATATCTATTTTATTGTTTGAATGAACTAAATTCTAACTTGAATTCTAGGTTTTAATAATCTAATTAATTAAATTAGTTCCATATCTTCCAACAGCAACAATAACCATGTCATAAGTATTTTTTATATATGAAAATGCTTTTGAATCTATATATGTATTAAACTTAAAATTAATTTTTAAATTATGCTTCTATATAAAATTTTGAAAATAAAAGAGTATTTTTGAATTAACTTCTTTCAATTGGTCTGTTCCCAAATGATAAGTCTATTGTTTAAATAACTGCATATTATTTTTATATAATTCAATCTAAAATTGTTTAATAAACTATATTTCCTATTTTCCCTTAATTACTTTTTTATAATCACTAAATGATAAAAAGAAATTTAACAATTTATCTTGAATAGAAAGAGGAATTAATTCATCAGAACCAGAATACTACCCTATAATTAATTTACCATCATATGCTAATCCACCTAATCCCCCAGCATTTTCATACTTATTTTTATCATATATATCAATTTCAAAATTCTTTAAATCTATCTAATTTCTTTCAAAAAGTCCTACAAGCAACCCTATAGTAGCTGCACCATAGCCAATTATTGCAATTTTTTTCAACATTGATTTCCCATTATTAATATTTAAATTCAATCACCACAACTTTTTCATATGAACCTAGCATTATAACCATCTTTAATAAATTTTTTGGGTCATCAGGAAATTTAACAAATTCTATACTATAATCATTTATTTCAATTCTTTTTATATTGCCATTCTCATCCTCTATAAATTTCCATCTATCTCCTATAACTGTATTCTTTTTAATCTAATGAGAATTGGAAGCATTTAATATTAATTGATGAAATTTATCAGTAGACTAATATTTTCCATATATAATATACAAATCCCCTTTTTTAAAATTAAAATTTATTAAAAATTTAAATGCATCCTATAAATCAAAATTTTGATATTCTTCTCTTAATATTTGACATTCAAAATTCTAATTATCAAGAAAAGTTGATATTGGATATTCACTTGCCTAAATTATTTGGTACTTCATACCACTTCTCCTAAATTTATAATATCTTTATGTTTTCTTTTTAAATGTCTATTTACAAACTATTTCCAAGGATCACCTTGTGCATCACTTAATTCATTTTCCCAATTAATTTCATAATTGTCATCTTTAACCCATTTTAGTTTTGTTTTTATTCCATTTACAAGATTATTATCTGGGCACTACAATTCAATTTCTAATCGTTCAACATACCCCTTAGGTGAAATTCTTAAGATTTTTTCCTATTCACTATTAATATCTCTCTATTTTTTCCACTACATGTGAAGAGATATTCCATTAGAATCTTCTACCCAGTACCTTTTCACTTTGATTATTTTAAATTTTTTCATGATTTCTCCTTTATTAATGGTAATAATTCATTTTCTAAATAATTTATTCTTAATTGGATATTGTTATACAATTCTTCAGGAGTTAAAGATTTTAACATTTCCTATCTTCCTTTAGTTAAAAAACAATAACTCATATTTTTATATCCTTTACCAGGATTGGCAGCATGTACACATTTATTACATAAAAATTCAAGCTATTCCTTAGTGTAATATTGATCATCAATATTATATTTTTCAAACAAATAATGACAAAGTTTACATTTAGGTGTTCCCAAACCCGTTAATTGTTTCATAACTTCTTTTGCATTAAAATTCTAAAATTTTTGCAACATCTATAATGTAATTGCCTTATAAGTATTAATCAATTCTTTTAAAGCTGAAATATTTTCATATTTTATTTCTCTTGCATTTTTTTCCATTTTTTAAATATTTCCTTCTATTCTTCTTTTAATTCACTATATTTAGGCATATTAATATCTGCTCTGACTATTAAATTTCCTATCCTATTGTCTCCGATATACTTAAGACCCTTATTGGGGAATATTACCTAATATCCTTTATTAACTCCTTCGGGAAAAGTAACCTAAATTTTCTACCCATTTAAATATTTAAAACGAATTGTTACTCCCTATATAGCTTGAAATATATTAAGTTTTGGTGAATATATAACATCTAAAGGATTTGATTCAGATATCATATATTTTCCTGGTTTAACAGAACTAATATTTCCAATCACCCAGTTAATATCATCTCTATATAATGTAACGGATACTCCCAAAATAAGCCCAGCTGGAATATTTGTTATTAAAGTTTTAGAAACATTTTGATATTTCTAACCATTACAAATTTTACAAGGATTAACTATTATTTTTCCTGTTGCTCCACATTTAGGACAATTTATTATTTGCATCACTCCAGGTTTGCTCATATTAACTTGTCTTCCTGAACCCCCACAAACCTAACATTGTTTAATCTATCCGTCTTCTGATCCTGTTCCATGACAATGCTAGCATAATTCTTTTAATTTAACTTTAAATTTTCTTTTTGTTCCATTATACATTTCCTAAACAGACAAAGATATATTAATAACTTGTTCAAAAACTCTTTTCTATTCTGGAGGTGGAGATTTCCTATAAAATTCTGTTCTAAAACTATTAAAAAATGAATTTCCAAATATATTACCAAAAATATCTTCAAAATCAAATCCATGGGTAAAATTATTCCAATCAAATCCCTGATTGTCAAACTATGTAGTACCATAATTATCATAATTCTGTTTCTTTTCAGGGTCAGACAAAATCTAATATGCCTAAGAAATTTCTTTAAATTTCTATTCAGCCTATTTATTTCCTGGATTTTTATCTGGATGATACTGCAGGGCTAATTTTCTATACTGTTTTTTTATCTATTCAGGAGTAGCCTATTTAGTTATTCCTAATATTGAATAATAATCCTTTTTCATTCAAGTCCCAAAATATCTTTTTTAAAGTATTCACATTCAATAACATTATCTGTAATATCAGTTTCAATATAAACATTCTTCCGAATCCACAGATCAGATAATGGACAATTCTTAGGAATATCTTTATCCAAAACTCTTAATTTACAATTAGAATATTTACATTCTTTACAGTTTTCAATTAGCAATACTTTTTTCATAGTCATCTCCTTTGTTTAATATTATTTAATTATCCAAAACTTTCGTTATATCAGAAGTTAGTTTAGATATGCCTCCGTCTTTAATGTATGTTTTAATTTCTCTTATTTTATATCCATTGTATAATTTCATATCTCTGTTAGAAATTAATTTTGGATCAATTTTAAGGCAATAAGTACCAAAAGAATAAAATCTTTTTTTAACAGCATACCAATCATATATATGATGATAATGTATAAAATCCTTATCTAAAATTATTCTTTTTCTACAAATAATACGATATATATAATTTTTATCTAAAAGCATTCCAAAAGATAATCCTTTTCTTGTAGAAAAAGTAATTATATCTCCAGCATATAAATCCTGACCCAATATGTCTTTTGCATGGAAATCATATTGAGGTAAATTTTCTCCTAAATTAGGTTTAATACTAATTTTTTCTTTCATTTTAATAACTCCGTTATTTTTTAATTGTTTCTTTTAAAATTTTCTCCATACTATCTGCTTCAAATTTATCATCTCTTATTTCAGAAAATACAGGTAAAAATAAACTGTAATTTCCATTACTATCTTTTATTAATTGATTATATTTAATAGTAGCTATTTTTCCTACAACATCTTCTTTAATGTTTTTTCTTTGTTCATCTGTAAATCCACTACCTACTTTACAATTTATAATTCCATTAGAACAAACCAAAGAACCTAACATATTTTCATATTTAGTTCCAGGCTTACCATATTCATAACCAATTATTTGCAAATCTATTTCATTCCAACTCTTTATTTTAATCCAATCCTTACTACGTTTACGACGATAAAGATGGTAGGGGGTCTTAATAACAGAACCTTCAAATCCTCTTTCTATAAAATTATTTGTAATTTGCATTGCTTCTTCTGGCGTGGTTGCTATAAAGGTATCTATTACTTTCAATTTAGAAAACCATTTAATATTATTTATTAAAGTATAATACCTTTCTTCATAAGGAACATTACAAGAATCATTTTGAAAATCTTCTAAAGGTAATATATCCCAAACAACAAAAGAAAATTTTTCTACTTCTTCTTTAGATAAATTCTTTTTCATTATTAATCCATTGCTAATTTGTCTGTCCACATCTGTTCCATTCTTATTTTCTATAATAAGTTCTCCATCAAGAACAAAATCATATTTTATATAACAATTTCTAAGAGTAACTATACTATTTTTAAGTTCTTCATGTTTATTTAAATTTTCAATTTCTTTACCAGTACGAGAGAAAAAATCAATACCATTAGACTTGGAAATTGCAATGCATCTTTTTTTATTGTTATACAACTTCTGAACATACACCCATTCATTTTCTTTAAATATTTCTTCAATAGAAATACCAGTATTTGGAAACATTGCATCAAAAGTATAAATTAAATTTGGAAATACTTTGTTAATAGTAGCAACATTGACTCCCATTTTAAGATCTCTTTCTAGAATAAGAATTAATATTTTTGCAACAGATGGTTTTGCAAATCTAATGAAACTTTTTACTCTTTCAATTGCACAATTTCCTGTATATATCCTGTTGCGTAACTCATCCAATAATTTAAACATATCCTCAAAATCATATCCATTTTCTACAGAACTATCTGAAAATGTTATACCAGAAATATTACGAATATAATATTTGTAAAAAGGATTATAAGTATAATATAAAATTTTTTTGAGAATTTCGTTATCTTTATTCTTTTTTAACAACTCTAACTTTGCGTTAGTACTTTGCGTTTTACGAATAGCTTCAATCAAATTAATAATATCCATTTACTCACCACCAAATAATTCTTTTTTATTTTTTCCCATAAATGACGAAACTAATTTAATAGTATCTTTTTCTAAAACAGCCTTTTCTTTATCATTAAGAAGCAACATATCAGGATCATCTTTTAATTCTTCCAAAATATCCTTAGCCATTAAATTCATTAAATCCCCAAAATTTTTAATACTATATTCTCCGTATTTAGAAGCAACATTATTAAACCTTGGAATACAAATCATCATGAAAATATTATTCCGTAATTTGTTCATAATAGAAGTATAAGTAATTTTTTCTTTTGCTTTTTTGGATGTATCGGTATTTATTTCTTTAAATTTATCATTTTTATCTTTAAAGGCTACACGAAAAGTACCTTTAAATATAGTATTAACAGGTTTTATTACATGTCCTTCTTTAATATTATTTGGTACCTCATAAGGCATATTAAAAATCTTCCAAACTTCTGAAGGATCTTCTTTATGTTTAGATGACCAATCCAAACATTCATCCAGAGTTCCTTTATACAATATAGGCAAAACAGGAATACTATGATTATTGCAATATTCAATAACTTTTTCATAATCAAGAAAAATATAATTATCATTTTCATCATAAACCCTAATATCAAATACAATGAACTCTATGTCATTGGAATATTTAACTTCTTTTTGAATCATCTTAACGCCAGGAAGAGAAGGCATTCCAGGATAAAACCCTCCACAAAGTTCCCCGTGAATTGATACTCCATAACTATATTTAGGATTATTTAAACTCATATCTTTTAGAATTTCTTTAACTAAAGGTTTAAAATCATATTTAGTAAATATTTTTTGAAAATTGTAAAAATTTTTTTCATTTATATCTAAAATTGAAGTTCTTTTTGCAGGAATTAATTCATCTATGAACAAATTACGGAATAATATTTTCCTGATGATTTGTATTCCTTTGTTGGGATCATACAAAATAGAAAAATTGCTTCCGTTTACCTTTTCTAGGGTCAACCATAAACTATTTGGATCATAAAATATAGAATTTTTAAATTCCACAAATTGCTTACTACCTACATTTTCAATACTGTTATATTTAATGAATTTCATAGTAACCTCTCTTAAAATTTTTTAAATATTGTTTTATTAGAAACTTTTATCATTGTATTTTTAATCTTAATTTCTTTTATATTTTTGTTTATTTCATTTACTTCTTTTTCTTTAGGAAGTATTTCATTTTTTATAATATTTTTAATTTCTTCTTCAATTTTTTCACTTTTAAGAATTTGTTCTTCTATTTTATTAATAGTATCACAATTATGATCAATTGCAGGTTCATAATAATAAGCATTTTCATCATTAAGATCTTCATAATGAGAATATACAGTATATTTTTTAACAATTAATATTTCTCCACAAAAGGGACAAATTAACTCTTTAGTTCCCTTATCTTCTGGTGCTTTATTTTCTTTAAGAAATAGTAAATTGACAGTATGTTCAGGTTTATACGGAATGTATTCTTTTTGCCAACCGTATTTCAAATTTACAATGATATTGTTATAGGGATAACGAGTTATAAATTTCATGGTAACCTCTTTTTTTTATATAATATTATTATAGCTTCATTTTTAAAAAAACAGTAAAAAAAAAAGCCTCTTTAAAGAGGCTTTTCTAAAATTATAAATTTATAATTTTATTTTGCGGTTCAGACATATGCAAATTATAATCTTCATCTATTCCCTTTTCAGGATCATATTTAGGGGGATCCAATTCCCTGTTTGCCCGACGTTCTGCATAGCTTCCTTTATATTCCATATTTAATGGTTGATTTTTCGGAATATAAATTTTTCCATTTGCAGCAATGTAATATTGCAACTCTGGCAAAAATTCTTTAATTAATTCTTCAAGTTTAGAATTAAGCATAGATGCTGCGTATGAGCAATGATTATATCTTTCTTCTGTAATATATATATTTGTGCAAAAAGGAAATCCAGCTTTATGAAAAATGGCAGGACGAGAAGACCATGGACCAACCAACGTAACTACACTACCATCTTTCATATTTAACTTGAAGGATCTTCCTCCAAATCCTCTATGATCTTCAAAATCGCTCAGATAAAAATTAACCAACCCCGTTTTTTCATCGCTAGCATAATACAATTCAATCTTTTCAAATTTCTTACATTCATATTCCATGATTTCTGAATAATCGGGAATATTGTCTACAATAACTTCTAATATTGCATCATTGGAAAAATCATTTTCCCAATAAACTTTTAAACCTTTTACTTGCATGGTAACCACCTTTAAAAAATATTTTATATTATTAATATAGCTGATTTTTTAAAAAAACAGTAAAATATCTTGTGTTATACTTTTTTAGATACTAAAATACTATAGTTTTAACTTTAAACTTCTTTAACTTCGTTAGTTTTTTTAGACATTTCAGAATTATTTTCTTTGGAAATATTTACATATTCCCATTTAATTATTTCTGAATGCCCAAATGGAATCATTTTTTTACAATCGGACATATAAACAAAAAATGTAGGATGCTTATATACCCCTGTATGTTGTTTTCCATACTTTGTATGTATAATTAAATCTTTTCCTTCCTCAGGCAAATTGTATCTAGAAATACTTCTCCAAAGGCTTTTTCCCACATAATCTTTGTTTTTCCTTTTTTCCTTACGGTTCATTTTATCTCCTTATGATTGATATTAAATTTTGTATATATTTCTACTGGAATATGTATCTTTTGCAAGTAATACTTCATAAGAGGCATTACACTTTTTTCATTTAATCCACCACATCCACATCCTAGCAAGGGGGTAGCTATAGAATTTATACCCCATTCATTATAATTGGAAACTAAATAATTTAAACCACTTTCAATATATTCAATTTTGGAAGGATTTCTCCAAAAAATTTTTGTAGGAAACAATAAAAACCAATATTGTAAATCATTTATTTTACATAAATAAGGTTTACCTATATCTATATTTTTATTATAACAAACTTCTTTATATTTATTATAAACTTGAGGATATAGCTGTTTAACTTGCAATGCTAAACCTTTACCCATAACCCCTTGTAAATTAACTGGAACAATAATAGTTTGCAATTTGGTATCAAATATATTAGTAGATATTGTTTTAATATTATTCATATCTTTGAATACTTTCTTTTTTTATCTAATTTAAATTAATTTAAAAAATACAAAATACTAATATTATTTATAACTTGTTTCAAAAAATTATATATATTATGTTACAAACATTGAACATTATAAATTTTTATCCTTCTTTTTTAAAAGATGAGGATATTTTATTAAAACTATTATTGCTCCCACAATGAAAACAACAATCCAAGCACCAATAACAATAGCAATTGGCATCCAAATAGGAGCAAATACCCACCACCAAGACCAATTAATCACATTACATAATTTTAATATTAAAAATACTATAAATAATAACCCATTAAAAGTTATTCCTCTATTAGTATATTTATTACTCATTTTAATCTCCTTTATTAAAAAATATTTATTAACCCAATATCAACCATGCTCCTGGTAGATATATGCAATGATATCCTGCAGCTTCTAATTCTGAACACATTTTTTTGCCAGCAGGAATATTCCATGAATGAACTATTATTCCTACATTTTCTTTAGGATAATTATTATTTATGATATATGATACAACATCTTCTCCAGAAGGAACATTATCTCCTAAATCTCTATCTAAAAATATATAATCATAATCTAAATTTTTTTTAAGAAATTCTATTGCTTCATCAGCTGTTTTTGCATAATCAGTAGAATTAATAGCATTTAATTTTTGTTCTATATTTTCTTTAAATATTTTTAATCTGGAATCCAGATCGTCAAGAACAAGTATTTTCATAAAATTTTCCTTCATAACATTGCCATTTTCTTTATAATCGGCAACAAATTCATTT
>Ga0208824_1000559_pt1 | contig 39406 bp, 28 predicted proteins | sample AD_JPNTR3_MetaG_FD_184447 | JGI IMG/M metagenome (GOLD analysis project Ga0208824, IMG submission 184447) | Active sludge microbial communities of municipal wastewater-treating anaerobic digesters from Japan - AD_JPNTR3_MetaG (SPAdes) (version 2) | ecosystem: Engineered > Bioreactor > Anaerobic...
TCAAGAAAAATCGAATAATATAGGGTTTGTAAGAAATTACGGTTAATTATTATTAGAAAATTGATTATTATTTTAACAAAAACACCTTCTGTAAGAAATTACGGGTAAAAAAAGGTCCCACTACTTTTGATAAGTAGTGGGATTTTTTGCCAGATATTTAACTATTTATTTACTTTTCTTGGAACATCCTTGTTGATCACATAGACGCATCTATTCCTAAAACGATTGAAGTTGAGATAACCATGTCCATTTGATTTTATCGTTTGGATTTGCGCATTAATTCCTTCAATCGGACCGTTTGATAACCTTCTTTTGCGATTATCTCCAACATCAATGGTTATAAAAGAGTTTATAATATACTCTTTCCAATTAGATAAAGTTTTGGCGACATCAATAAATGTAGGCAATTTGGAGTCGAAGAAATCTTCAATTAAAATTTCAAGTTCTTCACGACATGTTTCATAAGAAGCTGTTTTGTTGAACTCCAAATATCTTGAAAAAAGCCAATATCCTTTTTCTAATCGTTCATCAATATCAAGAAGATATTTTCTTATTTGATGTTTATCCATCCAACTGTGAAGCTTTCGATTATATTTCCTACCTTCCGGTAAGTCATCAAAATTAGCAAATAAGATGTACTGATATTTCTTTAACATATAGTAAAAAACGTGGTTGTTCTCTGGATTATCAGCTCCGTTGTTAAATTTTTGCATTACTCCTAACCTTATTCTGTTTAAGGCATTTTGAACCAAATTAACCACATGAAACGAATCTATCGCTATTTTAGCCCATTTAAAGTAGGTTTCAGCCACAATTCGATAGGTTTCCCACATATCGATAGTAATATACTTAACTTTTTTTCTGGTTTCAATCGGTATTTTGGAGAAGTATGAGGAAATCACATTTTTATGACGCGAATATAAGATGTCATAGATTTTGTTGTTTAGAAAATCAACAATAACAAACAAATACCTACTATCAGCCATTTTTTTGTTCACGCTTTTTTCGTCAAACGATAGTACTTCAGGTAAAGTAGCTGGAGGTCTATAGTCGATATACCTATCAAAGATTTCAATCACTTCCATTTTTGAAAGGTGAAGACCTGATGCAACACTTTCAAATGTTTCATTAGGAAGTTTTAATCTTTCCAAAATAGCGAGTACAGTCTCTTTTGATAAACATTCTTTGGGATTAGAAAAAGTATCTTTTTCGTAGAAGGTAGCACCACATTTTTTACATTTATATCTTTGAATGTGACAAGTAACAATGTATAACCATGTGTAATTGGTACAGTGTTTTACAGTCTTCAATCTATATCCAAATCTATAGGGATTACTTGATTCACAGATTGGACAAAGTTCATCGGATGGCAAATAGAAGGCGTCAACATAAAAAGTTGTACCCTTTTGTCGGTAAGTTAATCGATCTACGTCAAAATTCGAGTATCTAAAATCAGTTAAAAATATGGTATAATATTCACGACCTTTCATGGATAATTTATATCTGGCGATAAAATTATACCATGAAGGGTTTTTAATTTTTTAAAGAAAAAACCTCTGTAAGAAATTACGGGTACAATTACCCATGATTTCTTACAGAAGGTGTTTTACCCATAATATCTTACAAGTCTATAAATGCAACCACTTTCCGCGGAAACTTTTGTTTTTTGGGAAGTGGTTCTTTTTATGAAACAAAGATACAACATTTTATATATTTATTAACTTGACTATACAAGAAAAATAACGTATAATGGAAAGGGAAAAAATGCCCGCTTGGAGGAAATCATGATGATTAAATTGCCTGGCTATATCAAAGATTACTATTTTTTAAACAGTTACGTTAAATTCGAAAATGCCAAAAAACTGCCTTTGACTTTATCGTCACGAACCGTCTCTTATCAGATGTTTTCGGATTTTGACAAAATGCTTGATGCGAACAAAACCGAAATTGGCGGAGCCAATCCCGCCACTTTATATGTTGCCTACAACCGCGCATTGAAAAGCGATGCCTATCGCTTGGAAATAACCAAAGCCAAACAAATCAAAGTGGAAGCATCGTCCCGCAGAGGCGTTCGCTATGCTTTGAATTTGTTGACGGATTTGATTGTGTTAAAAAACAATGCGTGTTATTTGCCGATTATCCAAATCGACGACGAACCGAGTTTTAAATACCGGGGAATTATCGAAGGCTTTTATGGCGTGCCGTGGACGCAGGAAGAAAGACTCGACGAAGTCGATCTCATGAACCGCTATCGCCTCAACACATATATGTATGCGCCGAAAGACGATGAATACCACCGTAAGTTATGGTCTAAACTATATCCGGAAACCGAGTTGAACCAGCTTTTGGCGATTAAAGACAAATGCTCGCAATACGACATTGATTTTGTCTATTGCATCAGTCCCGGAAATGATTTTGATTACAGCAGTGAAGAGCATTTCTCTTTGTTGTTCAGAAAACTCGACCAGGTCATCGAACACGGAGTCAAACATTTCGGGGTGTTGATGGACGATATCGATTACAAATTAAGCCCGAAAAATAAAGACCGGTTCAATCGCCCGGGTGTTGCTCATGCCTATATCGTCAACCGGGTCAATGCTTATTTAAAGGAAAAACTGTTCGCCCACACCTTGATTATGTGTCCGACCGAATACCACCAAAACAAGGACAGTATATACCGAAACGATTTGGCCACCTATATGGACAAAAATGTCGCCGTATTTTATACGGGGGATGCGGTGTGCGCGGAAGTGATTGACGAACAAACTGTTTCCGATGTCAAGAATTATTTCGGACACCCGCTCTTTATTTGGGAAAACCATCCGGTCAACGACTTTTTGCCGACCAGAATTTTTACCGGTCCGATTCAAAACCGGGCCAGAAAAATGGGAAACTATGTCGAAGGGTATATTACCAATCCGATGAACCAATGGCTGGCTTCCCGGGTGGGAATTGTGTCCTGCGCTTATTATGCCTGGAACGCGGAAGGTTACGACCCGGAAAAAGCCTATCTCGAAATTTTGGAAAAAGAATTTCCGGACCTAATGCCGGAGTTGAAAGTTTTCTTTGACGCAAACCGCGCCACCGTGGTGGATCACTTTGATAATTATCGATTTGCCCAGTGGGTCGAAGAAGACAATAACGAAGCGATTTTGGATTATTATCAAACTTTGGAAAAAGCAGTTCATGCTTTATCGGCCAAAGAAAACCATCCTTTAATCAAGGAAATCAAGCCTTGGTTAAATTGGGCTTTGACGGAAAGTGCTTTGGTTAAAGATATAATCAATAATAAAAATGCAGGAAAAAACTTAACCGAAAAACTTCAAGAAAAATACCGTTTGGGCAGCGAATGCCTGGATTACCTGCTTAAAAAGAAAAACCTGTTAACAGAAGAAGAATATCAGCAATCAGTAAAAGCTAAACGCGGCAACCTTTGGTGGCGCGTCTGGGAGGATAAACGATGAAACAAAAAGTTGTATTGCTTCCTTTGGACGAAAGACCGTGCAATTATGTCTTTCCCCAAAGGATTTTCAAAGAAACCGATATCGAAGTTGTTACCTGCGATTTGAGCATTTTGGGCCAAAAGAAAACCCCGGCCAAAATCGACAAACTTCAAGCCTTTTTGCTTAAAGAAACCCGTGATGCTTACGGTCTTGTGGTAAGCATCGACATGCTTTTGTACGGCGGAATCGTGCCTTCGAGGCTTCATCACGAAACCGAAGAAGCTTTAAGAAAACGGCTGGAAGTCTTGCGTCAAATCAAAAAGAACAATCCCAAGATTAAAATCTTTGCATTTGATTTGATTATGCGTTGCCCTCAATACAGTTCTTCCGACGAAGAACCGGATTATTATGCAATCTGCGGCAGGGAAATCTTTTTGTCTGGTTATCTGCAAAACCGAGTCGAACTCGGTTTGGCAACCGAAGAAGAACACTTTCGTTTAAACGATATTTGGGAAAAAATCAAACCGGAATATTTGCAGGACTTTTTGCACAGAAGGGAATTAAATCTGAAATTGAATCTGGCAAGTCTTGATTTGGTCAAAGAAAATGTGATCGACTTTTTGATTTTCCCTCAGGACGATGCCAGCGAATTCGGGTATACCGCCAAAGACCAAACCGTCATCCGAAAACAGATTACCGATGGCCGTTTGGCATTCCAGGTATATATGTATCCGGATGCCGACGGCGTGACGAATGTCTTGCTTTCGCGGATGCTGCTTCAGGTAAAAGGAATCCGTCCGCTTGTTTATATCCGGTATTTGTCTCCGGCATCGCCAATGCAGGTTCCATGCCTGGAAGACCGTTATTTGGACGTAAGCGTCAGATACCAGATTTTGGCAAGCGGCGCCTTGGTCGCAACTTCGGCTTCCGAAGCTGATATCGTTTTGCTTGTGGCAAGCGGGGGCGACAAAATGGAAACCGGTCCTGATAAACAACATAACCCAAGCAGATCCATTACCGTCCTCCGGAATTTGGTCGACGGATTGGAGTATGCGGAATACTGCATCAAAACTTTGAAAAAACCGGTGATGATTGCGGATATCGCTTATCTGAACGGGGCCGATTTGGAACTTGTTGCTTTGCTCAACAAACGGGGGCTCTTGTTTGAACTGGCTTCCTATGCCGGTTGGAACACCGCCGCCAACTCTCTTGGCACCTGCATCCCGCACGGAATCACCACCATGCTTTACGGCAAGACCAAGTCTTATTACGATTTCATGGTTTTAAGATATTTGGAAGACGCGATGTACTGCAGTATCGTTCGCTCGCTTGTGACGAACCAGTATCTTGCGGAAAGAGGTTACAACTACTTTTACGTGGCGGAAACCGACGGCGTAATCAGCCAAATCGTCAAAGAAGAAATTATCAAACATGCCCAAATCTATTTGTCCGAACTGACCGGAAAATACCGGATCAACCGGTGCTACATGCCGTGGGCAAGAATGTTTGAAGTAGGGTTGGATGTGGAATACCTTGAAAAAGGAAATTAAATTCAGGAGGAAACAATGACAAATAAATTAATCTTACATAATGCGCGCAAAGCCGTCCGAAGAATTCTTACAGTCGGATTGGTTTTGCTTACAACGATAACGATGCTTACATCAGGAGGAACGCAAGTGTATGCCTACGAGTTCGATTACGAATTTAACCCCAACGACCCTAATGTCAGTTTAGTCAAAACATTCACCAATGTGCGCCACGAAACCCAAAGGCTTGCGGATGAAGTGGTTTATTTCGGTTATGAAAACTATCCCAACGGTTCGGGAACCAACGGTTACGGTTTCGAAGTAGCCATCAATTCGCAAGGATATATTATCGAAAAGAACGTTAATGTTGCGATGCCGGAAAACGGCTTTATCGTATCCGGTCACGGCGTCAATTCGACTGCTTTGCAAACTTTGGAACTTGGCGACATCGTGTTTTACGATGAAGTGAGAGCCGAAATCAAAGTTTACCGACATGCTTTGTATTCTCTGCTAGCCGGATGTTATTTCAACTATGAAGCAGCCTTGGGTTATTTCAACTTTGCAAAAAACAATTTGTACGATTTTGATGTGGAAGGAACCCAAGCAATTTTGAACGATATCGAAAACCGACTTCAAACGATGGCAAGTTACGATGACGGAACCCCCCTCACCACTCAGGAAATGGTTCAGCTTACCCTCAATAAAACCAAAATTGCCGATTTGACCAACGAAGTGCAATACCGTACGCTTCCGTTTCGGAAAGTGGAAGCCGTAGCCATGTGGCACCGTCCGACGGTGGCAAATCTTTCTTACGCGGGAACGATTGCTTTTCTTGATCACATCAAACAGGCCGGCGTAAATGTTCTGCTTGTGGAAACCCTGTGGAACAGCTATCCGATTTACGAATCGGAAGTAGCCGAGACGCAGCCGCTCATGAAAATAACCGGTACCGATGTTTTCGGTCCGGAATACGGAAACGATTATCTATTGTGTCTGATTACCGAAGCGCATAAACGGGGCATCGAGGTCCATGCGTGGAGCCAAACCATGCGCGGCGGAACTTCGGACACCGGTTCGATCAACGATATTCCGAGTCACCTGAAACCGGAATGGATTCAAAGAAATTATCAGGGCGGACTAACCTTTGACGGTCCGATGATGTATCTTGATCCGGCTAATCCGGAAGTTGTTGAGCATTTAAAAGCCATTTATCGCGAAATGGTATTAAAATATGATTGGGACGGAATCGAATTGGATTATATCCGTTATCCTTATTCGAATCTTCCGACTTATATATCCAACAGTTCCACTACCGACCTTAAAGACGGCGGTTATACGACTTATGCGATGAATGAGTTTTTGGCTTCCATCGGAAGAACCGGCGCCAATCTGCGTGAGTTAATCAAAACAAATTCCGATATTCGCCGTCAATGGACCGAATACCGGGCAAGCAAAATCACCGACATGGTTGACGTGTTGGCAAAATTAATCCGCGAACTTAAACCGGATTTAGACATTTCCATGGCCGTAGCCGCAAGCCACACCGAAGCGAAGACCAACTACATGCAGGATTGGATGAGTTGGGTGCAAAACGGTTGGATCGATACTTACCGACCGATGGCTTACCTGGGCAGCGTGGAACAAATCGAACGTTTTGCCAAACAATATGTCGCGTTGGCCAACCAGTTGTCGGCTCTCGAAATGGGACTCGGTTCCGCTTACGAAGGTTTTCCGGCAATTATTAACCAATTGCAGATGGAAGTGACTTATGTCAACAAAGGCATCGGTTCGGCTATCTTTGCTTCGCAACAAATCTTCAGTATCGGCACTGCTTCCAAAGCGGTGCAGGAATCCTTTAAGGCGATGAAACTTCATACTGCCCGCTACGAAAAGATTTCGCCTTATGATCACATTAAAACCATCGTTGACGGCAGTATGGACTATCTGCTAGACAAGATTGACCGTCTGTATGCTCCTGCGGGCAATTTCGACAACAAAGAAACGCTCAAAACCATTATCAACAATGTCAAAAAAGTCGAGTTGAAATCGCCGAGCGATTATCCGGCTTTGGAAGAGGCACTTTTGAACTTACGAGGTTACAACAGCCAAACGCCTAACGAAACCATTAAAACAAGAATCAACGAGGATTTGGACTATCTGTTGAATTTAATCGATTTACGAATCAACCGCGCCCTAATCAACCATGGATACTGGAACGGTAAAGGCGAACGTCCCGACATCAGCACCTTCGAGTTTCCGGAATTCGGCCGCGTAACGACGACACCGGGCGGAGAGTCGAACGGCAAAGGCTTCTTCAGTTTCTTAAACTGCAACAAGAGCGATATCGCAACCGTAACCGGAATTTTGGGAACCCTTACTTTATTGTTCTTGGTCGTAAGAAGAAAGCGTTATGAAAAAAATTCTATATCTGCCGCTTGACGAACGGCCTTGCAACTGGACTTTTCCCAAGGAACTGTTTTCTACATCCGAAGTGGAAATAACAGCCATTCCGGAAAACCTAAAGGGTTACAAAAAACGGGGCAGCGATGTTAATCTGGTTCGAAAATTTGTCAAAGAAAATGCCAAAAAGGCAAACGGCCTGGTCATTAGTCTCGATATGTTAATTTACGGAGGCTTGATTCCTTCCAGGCTGCATTACGAAACGAAAGAAACACTGCTTGAACGCTTAACGGTTTTGGAAGAAATAAAACGCGAAATGCCGGAATTGAAAATTTTCGGTTACGCAACGATAATGCGTTGCCCGACCTACAATTCCAGCGATGAAGAACACGATTACTATCAGTACTACGGCCGAAACATTTTTGATTATGGGGTTTACACGCACAAGCAAAGTCTGGGTATTATCGGCGAAGCGGAACTCAAGGCTTTAAACGAACTGAACATTCCGCAAGCATATTTGGACGATTTCGTGAATCGCCGAATTGTCAACCGCGAAGTAAACCTCGCGATTATCGATTTTGTCAAAAGAGGGATTATCGACTTTTTGGTTATTCCTCAGGATGATTCCGGTCCTTACGGCTTTACCGCAAGCGACCAGGAAATCATCCGAAAGAAAGTCAAAAGCGAAAACCTGACCGACAAAATCTATTTGTACCCCGGGGCAGACGAGGTAGGTTCGGTCCTCATTGCCCGTATGACCAATGAAATCAGGGGGTTAAAACCGAAAATTTATATCAAATACCCGGGTCCGACGTGCGGAACGATAACTCCGTTGATTGAAGACCGTTATCTTGATATAACGGTTAGATACCAAATCCTGGCAAGCGGCGGTCTTATTGTAACAAGCGTCGCGGAGTGCGATGCGGTTCTTTATGTTCATGCCTCCGCCGACATCCCGTTAACCAGCCTGATACCGACCCCGCCTTCTCGCGGCGTGACGGTATTGATCAATTCGGTCGAGGCTTTCGAGTTTTTGGAATATGCCTACAAGGTTTTGAAAAAGCCGGTGATGATTGCGGACGTGACTTATGACAACGGCAGCAATCTCGAAGTGTTCGACAAATTGTCTTTGAAAGATATGGTCTTTGATGTTGCTTCCTATGCCGGATGGAATACCTCCTCCAACACAATCGGTTCGGCGGTTGCCATCGGCATGGCGTATCTGAATTACGGACGTACCAAACATCATTTGGATATTTTGGTCACAAGATATTTGGAAGACATTGCTTTCGGCGGTTACGTCCGCGAAATCGTCTGGTACGAAATGCTTCCGAATTTGCCGGAATATTCGTATTACGATACCAAAGACCATCAAGGCTTCATGAGCGAACTAGTTAAAACGGAAATCATCAAGTTTGTGGAAAACAACATGCCGACACTGAAAAAACATTACGAAATCGAAAAATTAAGTCTGCCTTGGAAAAGACTGTACGAAATTGATTTAAAAGTCAAATACAAATAGGGAGGAAAAAATGAAAAAAATCAGAGGATTGTTGCTTGCTTTTTTATTTTCTTTTGTTCTGATGGGTTGTGAACCGAATGATGGTTTGACACCGGAAGAACGCAAAGCTTTGAAAGAAGATACCATTCCGCCGACGATTATTATCGAAGAAGGTTACGAAGAATTGACATTCGATATCGGCGGGCCAATCGATTTATTGGTCGGTATCAGAGGTGAAGACAACTTGCAGGGTGATATTACTGACAAAATCAAAGTTGACAAATCAACTTTCGACGAAACCAAAAAAGGTTTTTACGAAGTAGTTTATTTCTTGGCGGATTATGCGGGGAACAACGCAACGCCGGTAAAAAGAACGATTCGCCTTTTTGACCGGCAAAACGTCAAATTAATCGCCCACCGCGGTTTCTCTTCCCGGGAATACGACAATACGATGGAAGCATTCCAAGCGGCCGTGGACGGAAACTTCTGGGGTCTTGAATGCGATGTTCGGGTTACCAAAGACAATAAATTGGTTATCAGCCACGACGATGCTTTACCGGCCGGCAAAGGAAACATTACCCAAATGACTTTTGACGAAGTCATGGCGGTCGAATTCACCAACAGTAAATTTCCGAACAAAGTTTACAAAATTGCCAGCTTCTACGATTATCTGTTGTTGTGCAAAGAAAACAACGTAACGCCGATTATCGAATTGAAATCGCCGTTTAACGAAGCCCAAATCCAGCTTGTGCTTGAAATGGTCGAAGCAGAAGAAATGATGGACAAATGCGTCTTTATCAGTTTCCAAGCCAGCTATTTGCTCTACATCAGAAACCGTTACAGCAATGTCAGACTTCAGCTACTTATTCAAAAGGAAGATCCAACCGGCGCCATCAAAACCTGCTTAGCCAACAATTATTCGATTTCGGTTGCTTATAATAATACTTTTTTCTTTACGAAAGCCAATATCGACAAATTCCATAAAGCGGGTCTCGAAGTAGCCGCCTGGACCGTTGACGACGCGATTATAATGAAGAATTTGATTAATATGGGAGTCGATTATATTACCTCCAATGCCATCGATACACTTCCGGCCTTGGATCCGCTCCCGGTCAAATAAGGAAATCCAATTTATTAATCCCTTTTTAATCCCCAGCCTTTTGGGGATTTTTCTTTACCCAAAAAACCCGAAAGCAAACGTTTTCTTATTTTTTAAACTTGTGTAGACAATTTTTACGATTTTGCTTGACTATACAAGCGAAGTATAGTAAAATGGTGTTGTAAATTAACACGAAAGGAAGAAAGAGGTGTAAATTAATGATACGCAAAGCTTTTTTTAGAATGAGTTTACTCATTTTAGCTTTCGGTTTGGTTTTCGTTTTAGTCAGCTGCAAAAAACCTAGCGACGAAACTAAAGACCAAATCGCTCCATTAATTGAAGTCAATCCTCAAAGAGTTGAACTTTTTGCAGGAGCCAAAGCCCGCGCATACAATATGATGACCGGCGTTGTTGGCCGTGACGACGTTGATGGAACAATAACCAACAAAGTTAAAGTTAACTTAGGGAACTTTAACCCGGATGTCCCTGGTGAGTATACGATTACTTACACATTGGAAGACGCCGCAGGTAACAAAACAACCGCAACCAGAACGGTTGTAGTTCTTGAAATTCATGCAGCACTCCAAGTCGGGGACGCTTACACAACAAATTTTGTTGTTAACCCGCAATTGTTACCACAATATACCGGAGCACCATTCGGTTTTGACTTGACAAAAGTTCAGATTTTCTCGAAAGAATATATTGAATGGGCATTGGAAAACTATCCGGAACGCTTAGCTTCATTCTGGGGCGCATTGGTAATTATCGATGCAGACGGTAAAGTTATTCATTCCCGTTACCAATGGATTAATGCCGGTTACGATGAAGAAGGAGCTGTTAAAAACTTTACCAACGCTGAATTGACTTGGGTCAACTATCCGGATCATGCCGGATCAGACCCGCAATTATACCAATATCGTCCGATTACCAGAGGCGGACTATTCGGTGATATTTTGAGATTTATCCCTGACGGCGGAACTGTACTTCTCGGCGTCAACGGTTTCTCGAACGATGCCGGAACACCTAGAAAATTCTTCGAAGACCACATCGTCAACATATCGGACAACGGTCTGGGCAAGATTATCGACATTACAACAATCGACACAACATTCGATCCTAACGACGCATGGCCAATCGTTAAGGTTCCTTATCGAGAAGTTGATTTGGACAAATCGACAGCACGCACGGAAACCAAAGTTACTCTAAACCCTGGCGATACTTATGACTTAATGGAAGGCATTACCGCCAAGAGCGCAGCCGGAAACGACATTACCAACTTAGTTACCATCAAAGTTTATAAAGCCGACACCATGAAATACACAAAAGTTTCTGTTCCTGGTATTGCTGGCGAAATCGAAGACGGTAGCGTATACTTCACCGGCGATGATTTGGGCGACATCGATGTTTCCGAAATGAATTACGGCGACCCGACCCGCGCTTATTGGGTTGAATACACTGTTGTTGACCCAGACAACGGAAAAGTCGACGTTAACTATCGTTATTACGAAGTTATTGCTCCGGTTGAACCTGCCAAACCTTCCACAATTACTTTTGGCGAAACAACCGAAGAAATTATCTACAATGATACTAACGCATTGTTAGACCAATACGGCAGTGGTATCAACACTCGTTTAGACTCTTACAATCCAGATTCCAAGATTTATGTCTTCAGCCGTCGCGGATTCTTGGCGGCAATTAACGATGAACAAGTGATCGCAAAACAAAGCGCCAATGAAGGTCTACCATTCCTTCCTTGGAGCGTTGTTGTCGTTGTCGACAAAGACGGTAAAGTTGTTCAATTCCGCAACTGGACAAAAGTTTATGATTCGGAAGGCAATGACATTACTTCTCAATATCCGAAAGTAGTTGCCAATGCCAACGGCGATCGCCAAGGTCTATTAGCAGACTTGGAAGATATCATTCCGCTTGACGGTTATGTATTGATCTTCTCGACTACCGCTAATAACAAATTACGTCTAAAAGGTTTCCAAATTTTCTGGAATCCTACGCTAACTATTTCAAACACCGGAGCTGAATTATTAGCTTCTGAAAGAACAGTAGACTGGACACAACCGCTTGTTACAATTAAACCGAATGTCGTCGAAACCGTAACCGCAATCTACGGCAACGAAGAATTACCGGTTAAATTCAATGACATTAACGGTTTGAAATCAAAAGGCACAAATACCAACATGCGTTTTGCTGCTGACGGTATCTTCTATGTTTATACAAAAGAATTTTATCTAGCAGCCCTAGCCGACGAAGATGTTATTTCGACCAACGAATATAACGGCGGTTTACCATTTGTTCCATACGGAGTTATGGTTGTATTGAATGCCGACGGAACAATTGCTTACTTAAGAATCAATGCGGTCGGTCAATACGACGGTCAAGGTAATTTCCAATCTATAACCGAAGCCGGATTTGACGACTCACAATTGCCAAATGGAAAAGGCGGTTTGCTTGCCGGTCTTGCTGATCTGATTCCAGACGGCGGATATGTTTTGATGTTCCCTCTGACTGGTACCAATGACCTTAAAGTTATCGGTCTTAAGATGTTCTGGAACGAAACAGGCAAAACAACTGACCCGAGAGTATTTGACTGGACAAAACCGATTATCAAGATTCAAGAATTAGGTCAATATGTAAAACCATTTGATCTTCCGTACTTTGAAGAAGAATTCGAAGATACTCCTTACAATGCCTTTATCGGTGACAAACAATACCATGTATCGGTTAACGATGAAGCAATGTGGGCAGCAGATGGAACTGGTTACAGTTGGGTCGGCAGAACACAAGCGTTCAGCCATATTTGGCACATTGTAACTTATGATCATCTGTCACTAACCGACGAAAGAAATGTTAACTGGAATGGTCTAGTTATCGTTTGCAACCCAGACGGTACAATTCATCACTTCCGTTTTGCCGGTAATGACCGCAGCGGTACAGCTGTTAACAAAACTTATTTCATCGAAAACGGTGAATTGGTTGCAGCAGGTTCCGATCATGAATTCTGGGGCAATGGCGCAATTCCTTCTTCTTATAACGCAATCGAAAGAATTAAAGACGTTACTCCGGAAGGCGGATTCGTAGTTGTGCTTCCAGGTCACTTCGGCAATCACTTCGATCTATACGAAGCATTATTGGCAATGCCTGTTGAAGAACTCGCAACATATTCTTTCTTAAAGCCAGTTGAACCAGTTGTTCCGACAGTAAAAATCGGTGAATTAGCAGTTGTTTACTCGGTTAACGATGAAGCAATGTGGGCTTCTGATGCCGGTTTCAGTTGGGTTGGTCGTACATCTGCCGGTGATTCTCAGCTTCATGTTGTAACATACGATAAATTATCGTTGACAGATGGCAAAGTTTGCAATTACGGCGGTTTAGTTGTGATTTGTAACCCAGACGGTACTATCAACCAAATCCGTTATACAGAACCTTCTCAATACATACACAAATTAATTTACTTTGAAGACGGTGTCAGACAAACTGCAAACAGCGATCACGCATTATGGGGAGATGGAGCAAGCGCAGCTCTTAATGCTTACAATGCATTCTTTAAATTAACCGACAATTTCCCGGAAGGCGGATTTGTTGTAATCGCCACCCAACACAGCAAAGACTTAAACAAGACTGTATACGCTGCATTAACCGCACTAACTGACGAAGAACTAATCAATATCTTCACACAAATTCAATTCGAATAATTGGATTAAAACAATTATCGAACAAAAACTAATCATAGACCAAAAATAGAAGCTAGGGATTTATTTCCTGGCTTCTATTTCTAATGGTGATTTAAAAAAGAATGAGGGAAAACAATGAATTTTGAAAAATATACCAACAGCAGGGTATTTAATTTCTTTAACTTTCTTTACAAACTGGTAATCATCAGCCTGCTTTTCTTTTTTGCCAGTACCTTTAACCTATATGTTTTCGGAATCTTGGCATCGGGTATCGCATCCATTATCCTACTCAAAACATCAAGCAACGATACGGAAATACCGCTTCTTCTGTCCTTTTGGTTGGGGTTTAAGAGGAATTATTTCAAGGCTTTGAAAATATCGTTAATCATGTTTGTGCTGATGTTTGTTTTGGCTTTCAACACTTATTACTTTTACCGTTTGACGTTGGAAACCAAAACCATGTACAGCTACATCGCTTTATATATAACGATTGGTCTTGACATCATTGCCTTTACCGCTTTAATCATGATTATGTTGGTATGTGTTTATTTCCCTTTCCTGAATGTTTACCAAACCATCAAATACAGTATTACGATGCTTTTTGTATTCCCGGGGGCCTTTTTCGCCCTTGTCGGACTGGTTATAGTTTTCCTGATACTTTCTTATTTGTTTTGGTACCTAATTCCTTTGTTGATTCCGGGCCTTTTCCTGTATTCGGTTCATCTGCTTTACCGAAAGAGACTAGGGAGATTGCTGACGGAGGACGGCGTCAAACCGCTTGATGCTTCGGATTTATTAAGCGAATACCGCAGCAAGCGCGCAAAACGAAAAAATGACAAAAATGTCGAAACCGTCAAATAAACATGTTTAATCCTGTCTATACAATTACTTGACTAGATAGGTTGATTATGCTATAATTTATACTAGAAACAGTAGAATTTTTAAACTTAAAATGAACGGAGTGGTTGATATGAATAATGCATTAAAGAAATTCCTCTGGGTAGTTTTATTGGTCTTTATGCTTGCATGTTTTGCCAACCTCCAAGCCGCAACTTCCGACCGAACAGCCGAAGCTGCGACTACGGGAGGAATTGCCCTGGACGAAAACAGTTATGTCAAATACCTCAGCAAGTATTCTACCAGCGCCAAACCGAATAAAACGATTCCGGTGGATGCCACCAGTGGTTACACATTTGATGCCGCGGGTACAGACGCCGAAGTTGTGGTGGGCGAGTTTGACGGGAAAACGGGAATCTTGCTTCCGGAAGAAGGAACGGTTTCCTACAATATAACCGTAAGCGAAACCGGGCTCTACAACTTGAAAATTGAATACTATGCCATCTTGGATTATCAGGGCGTAACGATCAGCCGTTCCGCCGCCATCGACCGGGGGCTTTTGATTGACGACAAGTCGCCGTTTACCGAAGCGAACACCTTTATTCTTCACCGTTTATGGGAAGATAAGTTCAATGTAACGAAGGCTCGAATCGAAGGCAATAACGACATTAAACCGTCGCAAATCGAAAAACCGGTCTGGCAGGAACGCGTCGTTCAGGACATGAACGGTTATTACGACGAACCGTATTATTTTTATTTGACGGCCGGAACCCACAAAATCAGTTTTGTGGCCAACCGCGAACCGGTAGTAATCCGAAGCTTTGCTTTCGGACAATTCGTCAATATAAAATCTTATGCCCAGGTCAAAGAATCATATGCATCCAAAGGGCTTTCCTCTAAATCCGAATCATTCCTGGCAATCGAGGGCGAAGACGCAACTTCCAAAACTTCCCCTACTTTGGCTCCGGTGGAAGACAATTCCAGCAGCCGTTTATCACCATACCGTCGTTTTAAGGTTTCCTATAATACCATCGGTGGTTACAACTGGCGCATCGTCGGCGATGCCATCACCTGGACGGTTCCGGAAGGTACCGAAGAAGGATTATATGCCTTGACGTTCAAAGTGAAACAAAACTTCACGCGGGGCATGTTCTCTACGCGAACCCTTTATATCAACGGTGAAATTCCGTTCGAAGAGATGAAAACCATCGAATTCCCTTACCGGAACGACTGGCAAAACGTAACGCTCGGCACCAAAGACGAACCTTACTTATTCCACCTGAAAGCCGGCGACGAAATTACTTTGGAAGTAAGCAGCGGGCGGTATGCGGAACTGATCAGACAGATCGATCAGTTGATTGCGGATTTGAATTTGTTGTATCGGGAAATCGTCATGATTACGAGCGTTTCCCCATCTCCTACTCTCGACTATTTGCTGGCATCGCGGATTGACGGTTTATACGAACGAATCGAAAGCGCGAAAAACGTGCTAAACAGTGTCATCAAAGGCGTCGAATCAATTGCGGGACGGGGCGAAAACATCGGACCGCTCGAACGGATGCTTGTATTGCTGAAACGGTTTGACAGAGGCGAACGCGAAATCACCCGCGGTTTGTCGACTTTCAAACAAAACATTTCCAGCTTGGGTACATGGACAACCAGCATGAAAGAACAGCCGCTTTCAATCGATTTGGTATATCTTCACGGCACGGATGTCAAACTTCCGCGAGCCAAATCCAATATTTTCGAACGCATATGGCGCGGCATCATTTTGTTCTTCGGTTCATTCTTTGTCGACCAATCCTTAACGAGCAGCGTCGACGGAACCGGTCCGACGATTACCGTGTGGATATCGTCCGGCCGCGACCAAGCCAATATTCTCCGTCAGTTGATTGACGAAACCTTTACACCTGATAAAGGCATTAATGTCGACTTAAAATTGGTCAATGCCGGAGTATTGCTTCCTGCAACCGTTTCGGGCAACGGACCCGATGTATCGCTTGGAGTCGGAGAAGAAACACCGGTCAACTGGGGCGTGCGGAATGCCATGTACGATTTATCGACTTTTGCGGATTACGATGACGTGGCCCAACGTTTCTATCCGAGCGCGCTTTTGCCGCTTTCCTTTGAAGGAGCGGTTTACGGACTGCCGGAACAACAAAACTTTCTGGTCATGTTCTACCGGAAAGACATTTTGGAAGAAATCGGCGTCACTTCCCTGCCGAAAACCTGGGACGATGTTATCAATCTGATTCCGATTCTCCAACAGAAAAACTTAGAGTTTTATTTGCCGAATGTATCGGGCGGACTTAATCCGATCCTTTATGCTTTGATCCGGCAAAATGGCGGTAAGCTTTATACCGACGATAATCGCGAAAGCGCCCTGATGGAAACCAAAGCGCGCGATGCCTTTATCCAATTTACGAAATTCTACGCCGATTACAAGTTTGTGCAAAACGCCAGTTTCATCAACCGTTTCCGAACCGGCGAAATGCCGATCGGCATCAGTTATTATACCGAATACAATACTTTGTCGGTTTTCGCTCCGGAAATCCGCGGCCTTTGGGGTTTTGCTCCGATTCCCGGAACCGTGATCGGTTATGACGAAACCAATCAACCGATTATCGACAACTCCACGACTTCGAGCGTTTCCGCGGCGGTTATGTTGAAAGCCACCAAGCATCCGAACGAATCGTGGGAATTCCTGAAATGGTGGACATCGAAGGATACGCAAATCCGTTACGGACGCGAACTCGAAGCCATCATCGGTGCCGCTGCCCGTTATCCGACCGCAAACGTCGAAGCATTGGCTAATCTTCCGTGGCCGACAAGCGACTATAAAGTCCTGAGGGCGCAGATGGAAAAATCCAACGGCGTTCCGGTTGTTGTTGGAAGTTACATCATCGGCCGCTATATCGACAATGCCTTCCGGGCGGTTATCAACGATAAAGCCAATCCGAACGACAGCTTATATATTAATGTCTTAAAAATCAACAAGGAACTTGCGCGGAAACGTAAAGAGTTCGGACTAGAGTAGGTGAAGACAATGGAAGCAACCAATCAATCAGTCAATTCGGCCAGAAAGAATAAACGCGCCTTGATTTGGAAACAGGTTAAAGCCAATCGGACGCTTTATTCGATGATGGCGCCTTATCTTGTCATTTTCTTTGTCTTTACCGTTATCCCGGTCTTCGTTTCGTTTTTACTCAGTTTTACTTCTTACGACATGTTGCAAAGACCCCGGTTTGTCGGGCTTGACAACTATCTGACGCTTTTTCTAAACGACGAAGTATTTATCACCGCAATCCGAAATACGTTTATTCTTGCCCTCTTTACGGGGCCGATATCGTATTTGCTGGCCTTCTTTTTCGCTTGGCTGATCAACGAGTTGCCGAGAAGACTCCGTTGGGTCATGACCCTGATTTTCTACGCGCCGTCGATTTCCGGTAATGCGTATTTGCTTTGGAGTCTGATTTTCTCCGGCGACATGTACGGTTATGCCAACGCGATTTTAATCAATTTGGGTTTCATCAACGAACCAATCATTTGGCTGCAGAACACCAAATATATTTTACCGATTTTGATTATTGTCCAATTATGGTTAAGTTTGGGTGTCAGTTTCCTTGCCTTTATCGGGGGGCTGCAAAACACCAACAAAGAATTGAACGAAGCGGGCGCCATCGACGGCATCCAAAACCGCTGGCAGGAACTATGGTACATTACCCTTCCGCAAATGAAGCCGCAATTATTGTTCGGTGCTGTAATGCAAATTACGACCAGCTTAGGTATTGCTTCGGTTTCGATCGCACTGGCGGGACTTCCGTCCGTGGAATATGCGGGGCACACGATTGTAACCCACCTGATCGACTACGGAAGCAATAAAATGGAACTTGGTTACGCTTCAAGTATCGCAACGATTCTTTTCTTTATCATGATTGGAGCAAACCTCCTCGTTCAAAAAATTCTCAGAAGGGTGGGCTCTTAATATGGCTGCAAAAGAATCCCCGATCCTCAGCGCAACCAAAAGCAATTTGGAATCGATTCAGCGGGAAGCGCAGTCGTTAAAAATCGATGATTTGAACTTCATCGCCCGTCAGAAACTCCGTCGCAAAATCAAACGCAAAAAACGGCTGAGCCGTTCGGTCGGCGGCGACATCGCACTGTTTACCGTGCTCTTTGCTTTCGGGCTCTTCAGTGCCTATCCTTTGATTTTTACGATTTGCAATGCCTTTAAACCACTCGATGAAATTTTCATCTTTCCGCCGAAACTGTTTCCGAAAAGTTTTACCTTCGATAATTTCGTCGACTTGTTCAATTTAATCGGAAACTCCCGGATTCCGGTATCGCGTTTCCTCTTCAATACGGTTTTCATAACGCTTGCGGGGACGGTCGGGCATGTGATTATCGCATCGCTTTGCGCTTATCCCCTTGCCAAACACCGTTTTCCGGGACGCCGGCTCATTTCCGCATTAATCATTTATTCCCTGATGTTTTCATCGCATGTTACCGGTATTCCGAACTACATGATTATCAGCTGGTTGGGTTTAATCGATACACCGTTTGCGATCATCATCCCTGCCATCGGTTATACCTTGGGACTCTTCCTGATGAAGCAATTCATGGAAACCATCCCGACCGAACTGTTGGAAGCCGCCAAAATTGACGGAGCTGGGGAATATAAAATTTTCTGGAAGATTGTTATGCCTTTGGTTAAACCGGCTTGGCTGACTTTGATTATCCTGCTTTTCCAAAGTTTGTGGGGAGCAGACGGCGGAAGTTATATTTTCACCGATTCCTTAAAACCGCTCAGCTTCGCCTTAAGCCAGGTTGTGGCCGGGGGAGTCGCAAGAACCGGAGCCGCATCCGCCGTATCGGTGGTCATGTTGATTGTACCGATTACCGTCTTCATGATTTCGCAAAGCCGAATCATCGACACGATGGCGCATTCCGGTTTGAAATAGAGGTGAAAAGACATGACAAAAAAACGCCTAATTTACAGTATCATCTTTATTTTAACGTTTATTTTGAGTGTTGCCTTAGCCTTGGAAACGCCGCTTCAAGCGAGCGCTTCCAGTTACAACTACAATGATTATCTGAATACCATCGAAGCTCCCGAAGCGATGATTGTCAAACAAGTCATCAAATCCGGCGAAATCTTAGACGACAAAAACAATCCTGTGGAATTCGGTCTGTTGAAAGACATCTTCGTCCTTCAAAGCCCGAATCTCGGAACTAGAATATATCTGTTGGACCAAACCAAAAACCGGATTATCGTTCTGAACGAAAAGTTCGAATACATCCGGAAATACCCCGAACTTGACGAAGGAATTCCGGCCCCTCCGGGTGTTGCCCTGAATGCACCGAGCGGTATTCACGTGACCGAGAAATATATCTATGTCGCCGATACCGAGAACCAAAGAGTCGGAGTATTCACCCACAATTGGGGCGTAAAAACCTCGATTACCAAACCGGACGATCCGACTTTCGAATCCGTTGCTTTCAAACCTTTGAAAGTATCGGTTGACGCCAACGAACGGATTTACGTGGTTGCCTCCAACATTTTCGAAGGTATTCTCGATATCAACCCCGATTATACGTTCAACCGTTACGTCGGTTCGCGTTCGGCCGAACTTACTTTCTGGCAAAGACTTAGAACGATACTCTTTACCAGAGCGCAGGAAGCCAAAACCGGATTGAATCTTGCGGTTACGTACAACAACATTTTGGTCGACAGCGGCGGTTTTATCTATGCCTTGTCGAGCAGGAGTTCTGGTAAACCCGTTCAAAGAATCAATTACAAAAGCGGCGACGTTTTGAAACAATACGGTTACGGTGGCGTTTTGGGCGATTACCAGATTGCCGACAAATACTCCGAATTTATCGATATCACCATCGGGGAATCGGAAACCTACAGTATCTTAGACCGCACAATGGGGCGAATCTTCACTTACGATTTCGAAGGTCACCTGCTTTATATCAGCGGCGGATCTAGCATTTTCCAGATTCCGGAAGCTTTGACTTATTACGGGGAAAACCTGCTGGTGGTGGATTCGTCGAGCAAATCCCTGGTTGTTTTGGAACCGACGGAATTTGCCCGTCAGGTCAATAAAGCAACCGCGGCCTATTACCAAAACGATTACGTGAAAGCCGCGGAAGAATGGGAAAAAGTTTTGACGCTCAACACCAATTATTTGCTTGCTTACGGCGGCATCGGCAAAGCCCAATACCGTCAAGGTAAATATCAGGAAGCGATGGAAAACTTTAAACTTGCTTCCGACATCGCCAACTATTCGGCCGCTTACAAAGAATACCGCACCGAACGTCTGGAAAATATCCTGCCTTATGTTTTGGTGATTTTCTTCCTCGGTATCATCGCCCTGATGGTTCGGGGTGCATACAAAAACTATAAAAAAGCCAAAGAAGAGGGAGGCGACGAATGATGGAAAAAGTTAAACTGGCAGTTAAAACGTTCCTTCAGGATATGTTTGCTCATCCTCTTTATCTGATAACTCATCCGATTAAAGGTTTCTACGAATTCAAGCGCGAGAACAAAGCCAAGACCTATGTGGCTTGGGTGTATCTTGCTTTAATGTGCCTTTTGTCGATGGTGCAATACTTGGCCAACGGTTTCATCATTAACCGTAACGATCCCAATCGTTTCAATGCCTATCTCACCATTATCATCGTAGTTGCGCCGGTTATCCTCGTAACTGTGGGCAACTGGAGCGCAACGGCTCTGATGGACGGAAAAGGTACGATGAGCGATATCTTCAAATTAATCTGTTACTCTTTGTTCCCGGTTGTAATCATCGGTTTCCCGTTGGTAATCATCAGCAATTACATCACCCTCGAAGAAGTCAACTTCATCAACATTATGTCCCTAATCAGCATGATTATCATGGGTTATATGGTTTTCTTCGGTTTCATGGGGATCCATGAATACTCCGTGAGCAAAAACATCTTTTCGATTTTAGCGACGATTTTAGCGGTAGCGGTAATAATCTTTATTTGCTTATTGTTCTTAACTTTGATTCAGCAATTTGTCTCCTTTATTATCGCCATCTACAAAGAAATCGTCTTCAGGTTCTTCTAGGAGGTGGCGCAAGTGGCAAAAGAAAAAATAACAGCAGAAAATTTCTATCGCGCTTCCTTTTTGAGACGAACCCTTTACAAACTGCGTCTTGCTTTTACGGAATGGATGGAAAACTTACGAATTCCGTTCGGCAAAATCATCGGGGTGGTCATCATTGCCTTGCTTTTCTTCAGCGTTTATATGATTGTTAAAGTCAATGCGATTGACATTCCGGTCAGGGCGCCGTACAATAAAGAAGGTTTTGTCGCCGCCATCGACAAATACAAAGCCGGCACCTTGGGAACCAAGGTGTACGAAAACGATTCGTATATCTTCACTTTCGACGAAACGACTACCCACTTTACCGTAACCAACAAGGCAAACGGTCAGGTGTGGGCATCCTACCCGTCCGTTGTCAACAGCAACGGAACCGTTGAAGCGGATACCAAACGCGACATTGTCAACATTTATTTTTACAAGGCCCTCGGAACCCCGTCCAGCATGGGCAGTTACCGTTACGCCGTCAAAGAAGAATTGATCAACAACGAAAATAAAGGTACCGATTTCTTCCTCCGTTACAACGACGAGGAAAAATCAATCGAAGTACTTTATCACATCAGCCCGAAAAGCATTTCGACTACCGATCTTCCGACCCAAATGAGCAAAGCCCGCTTCCAGGAAATGATTATCGATAAACTGGAAGCCATCGGCACAAAAGAGGCACTCATGATGATCGAAGACATTCAGTCCTTCTACCACTTTATCCCTGAAAAAGAGGCTTGGGTCCTGAAAGCGGAAGGTCCGCTGGCCTTAAGCCGCATCGACAACATTTTGAAACTGGTCGGATACGGTCCGGAAGATTTGGCGTATGACAATGCGGATCAGGGGATTGCGGTGGAAGATACACGGGCGGATTTCGAAGTGGCGGTTAAATACACTTTGACCGAACACGGCTTCGAAGCCAAAATCATCAACGATTCCATTGTCGAAAAAAGCAATGCGCCGATTATTTATATCGATTTCCTGCCGTTCTTCGGTTCAAGCACTACTACCCATACCGGTTATGTGGTCATCCCGGAAGGTTCGGGAATTTTGATAAACCATAACAGCGGCAAGAATTACGCCGGCAAACGGTTGTACGGTCCGGATATTGCCAACAGCAAAGACACCAAATCCAACGATACTTTGAATATTTCGCTGCCGCTATTCGGCGTAAAGCAAAATGAGGGCGGTTTTATTTCCGTGATTAAAAACGGCGCCGCGATGGCAACCATGCTTGCCCAAAATCCGTCGTCCAGCACGCCGTTCAACTATTCGTATTTCCGTTTCCATTATCGAGAAGGTCAGTTGTACGAATTCGTAACCTGGCGGACCGTTCAGCCGGTAACGATTTGGACGAAGTACTACAGTTTGGAAGATTATACGGTGGAATACCGTTTTACCGACCAAAAAGAAATCGATTATGTCGATATGGCGAACATGTACCGAGATTACCTGTTTGAAAAGGGCTTTACCCCGAAACCGCAAACTTCGGAACTCCTTTTCAATCTGACGCTTCTTGGCGGTTACGAATACTTATCGACTACCCTGGGTATTCCGACCCATAAAATCGGCACTCTGACTTCGTTTGACCAAGCCAGAAAAATCATCGACGAATTGACAACCGACCAAGTTTTTGCCATCAATGTCCTTTATCAGGGCTGGATGAACGACGGAATCAGGCATTACAGCCCGGTAAAAATCAAAAACGAAAAAGCGGTTGGAACCAGAAGCGATTTGATTGCTTTCGGCGAATACCTGTATTTAAAAGGCATCGGTTTCTATCCGGAAATGAATTTCAACACTTATTACACCGATAAAAACTTCAGCAAGAAAAACGACAGCGTTCGGACGGTTTTCGCCAACGTCGTCGAAAGTTACCGCTTCAATCCGGCGACCCTGAAACCAGACCGCACGACAACGCCTTATTACACACTGAGAGCGACCGAGTTTGACCGCGTCATCGACAAAATTTTAAAGACTTATGCCAAACAAAAGCAAACCAACATTTCGCTTATCGATTTGGGCAATGCCTTAAGCGGCAGTTACCGAAACAAGGACACAATCTTCAGAAATCAAACCCAAGAAGCAAGCCGGGTCGTTTTGGAAAAACTGCTCAACGAATACATCGAAGCCATCAATCTTCACAATCCGAGCGGTTACGCTTTGGAATACGTGACGAATGCGGTAGATGTCAGCATGTTCGGTCCGCAGGGCAAAGCCGTCGATGCGACGATACCGTTCTATCAATTGGTTGTAAGCGGTTTGTTTGAATATGCGGGCGATGCGATTAATATGCTTGACTTATATTCGTATCAGACCCATGTTCTCAAAGTAATCGAAACAGGTTCGAATCTTCACTTCACCTGGAGTTACGAGAATACCCTGAATACCACGAAAACCGAATACAACAATTACTATTCGACTTATTATCAAAACTGGTACGAAAAAGCCGTCAATACTTATCACGAAATCAATAGTTTGGGTATCCACGGCGCCAGATTAATCGACCACAATTTTGTCAACGGAAACACAAAATTGGTCTTGGTAACCTACGATAACGGTACATCGATTTTTATCAATTATTCCAACAATACAGTAACTTATTCCGGAAGCGATGTACCGGCCATGTCCTACAAGGTGGTGAACTAGATGAACAAAAAACAATCGTCGTTGCATAAGAAGTACGCGAAGTTATATGCCAAGCGGCAAAAACTCGAAAAAAAGCTTCTTAAAGCCGAAAACAAAAACGATAACGATTCTGTTCTCGCCTTGAGTTCTCAAATCGATAATTTGGAAAAAGAGTTTAGCGAAGTAAGAAACGATAAAGTCCGCTTCTTAACCGAACTGAATGATCAGGACAACAAAAAGTTACAAACCTTAAGTGAACAATACGATGTCTTAAGCCAAGAAAGAAGCAAATGGATGGAAAAAGCCAACCTCCGGATTGCTCCGGACGGCAAGCTAAAGACCTTGAGACACTTAAACAAAGTCGGCCAAAGAAAAGCCCAAAAGCTTGTTCGGAAGATGATCGCTATCGCCGAAAAAATGCAGGAATTGGAAAACCGAATCAATCATCGCAATCAGGACATTGACAAAATCAAGCTTGACAAATATGTACCCCTCGGTTTCTTTGTCAGAATGATTAAATTCTGGAAATCGATACCTTACGAAAAACAACAGAAAATCTGGGGCTATGTCTTCTGTCTGCCTTGGGTTATCGGCTTCTTGATCTTTTTCCTCTTGCCGATTTCGGAAAGCCTTTGGTGGAGCTTAAATGTCGTTAAGCCCGACAAAGGAGTTCTTACGATTAAATGGAACGGTTTCAATAACTTTAAATCACTGTTTACCGATTACGTCGACGCTTACGGAAACACTTTTGCCAATGTTTTGGCCAATTCCCTAGTAAGCCTGACTTTGAACCTGATTGTCGTGGTTATTTTCAGTTTGATAATTGCGGTATTGTTGAATACGAAGTTTAAAGGAAATGCCTTTGTCAAAGCCATCTTCTTTATTCCGGTTGTCTTCAATGCCACCGCAATCTATTTTGCGGGAGAAGGTTTGGGCGGACGGCTTTCCAGCTCGATGTCCGGCAACTTCACCATCGCGAACGACTTCAACAATCTCTTAAGAAGCATGTCGCTTCCGGACCGATTCACGAGTTTCCTGGTGACTGCGGTCAACCAAATCTTCTCGATCGTCAATATGTCCGGGGTGCAGATTCTAATCTTCCTGGCTGCCATTCAGTCGGTTCCTGCGAGCCTTTACGAAGCGGCCAAGATGGAAGGCGCCACCAAATACGAAATGTTCTGGAAGATTACCTTCCCGATGGTATCGCCGATTTTCCTGACCGCTGCCATCTATACGATAATCGACGGATTCTCCAAATCGTCGATCTTGGGATTCTACGATATCGCCAAAGGCCAATCGGCTTACGGTATTGCCTCGGCGGTAGCCGTGATGTATTTCATCTTTACGCTCGTTTTTATCGGAGCGGTATATTACATTATGAAAGCGAGGTTGTTCTACTATGACGAAAGATAGTCAGGTGTTAACCAACCTCAAAAAGAAAATCAATGCCATCCAATTGAACATCAAAGAAACAATAAAAACACCGACGAAACAAAGAATCCTCAAAGACAAAATCGCCAATTTCTTCATGAACATTTTGAAGTATGTGCTTCTGTACGGTCTTTGTTTCATCATTCTTTATCCGATTATTCAACAAGTAGCCGTTGCTTTGCGACTTCCCGAAGATGTTAATAATCCGACGGTACTGTGGATTCCGGAAACTTTCTCATTGCTCAATTTCCGCGCCGCAATGGCTGCCCTCAATTATTGGCAATCCCTGCGCAACACCGTGGTAATCGCTTTTGGCGTTACGGTCTTGCAGGTGGTTGTCACATCGATTATGGGGTATGCCCTTGCCAGGTTAAGATTCAAGGGACGCAATTTAATTTTCTCGCTGGTAATATTTACCCTAATCGTCCCTTATGCGATGATTTCCCTGCCTGCCTACATCAATTTCAACAAATGGGGCATGGTAGGAAAACCGATTACCTTGTTCCTGATGACCGGTTTCGGCATGGGAATCAAGTCCGGTGTCTTCATTTATCTTTTCCGCCAGTTCTTCAGAGGCATTCCGGAGGAACTCGAAGAATCCGCCCAAATCGACGGAGCCAATGTCTTCCAAGTCTTCCTACGCGTAATGCTTCCGAATGCCCGCGGGGCAATCGTAACGGTTGCGCTCCTGGCCTTTGTTTGGCAATGGAACGACAACTACTTTTCGGCACTCTTTATTTCGGAAAACAATCCGAACATGTCAACCCTAGCAACGCAACTACAATACTTGATATGGAGTATTGACCAGGCATTAAGAAATGCTGGATACTATGCTTTCATTGGACAAGACATCTCAAAGAATCCGTTCTTCTTCTCGATGATTCAGAATGCGGGAGGAATCCTTACGATGCTTCCGCTGCTCGTTTTATACTTCTTTGTTCAACGTCTCTTTGTCGAAGGGGTCGAAAGAACAGGAATTGTCGGATAGGAAAGGAAAGAACGGAAAGCACAAGGAGGTATATATGTTTTTAGAAAAAATCAAAGGCGGCCTAATCGTATCCTGCCAAGCGCTTGAGGACGAACCACTGCACAGTTCCTTTATCATGGGACGCATGGCCCTCGCCGCAAAAATCGGCGGAGCCGTAGCGATTCGCGCAAATTCTGTAAGTGACATCAACGAAATTAAACGTGTTACGGGTTTACCGGTTATCGGCCTGTTAAAAAGATGTTACGGCAACTCGGATATATATATAACCCCTACTCTTAAGGAAGTAAATGAACTGTTGGAAACGGAGTGCGAAGTAATTGCGATTGACGCGACGAAACGCGCCCGTCCCAACGGAGATTCGTTAAAAGCGCTTGTTGATGCGGTCCATCAAAGAAATCGTTTGGCCATGGCCGACATTTCGACTTTAGAAGAAGCCAAGGAAGCCGAAAAGCTGGGTTTTGACATGATTTCGACGACGCTTGCGGGATACACCCCTTACAGCTATCAAACAGAAGGACCTGACTTCCGAGTCATCCGGGAATGTATGGAAAACATCAAGATTCCGGTGATTGCGGAAGGCAGAATCAGCACTGTCGAAGAATTGCGGGAGGTCCTAAAGTACAATGTGTTTGCGGTCGTAATCGGTTCAGCCATAACCCGCCCTCAACTCATTACCGAAAGATTCGCCAAGGTAATGAAAGAAAAAAGGCAATAAGTCCAAAATAACAAATTTGGCAGTATTAATTTACCAAATCTGTTACTGGGATTTATGATAAAAATTTGAAAAAGGAGAAGAATTATTATGAAAATGAAAAAATTATTCTGGGTGTTTTTAATTCTCTTGACCTTAAGTTTTGTTGCTGCCTGCGGCGACAAAAACAATGGTGACGATGATCAACCGAAAGAAAAAGACATCGACCTGGGCGGACAGGAATTTGTTATTATGGTTGATACACCTAACCGCCAAGACCCACGAACCAACGAATACGAAAGAATGTACCAACAACAAAAAGCCCAAAAAATCGCTGAAGTCGAAGCAAAATACAATTGCAAAGTTGTCTTTAAACCTTATACATCTTCTTGGGGACATGACCGTCGCAACCAATTGAAAGAAGATAATTTGGCCGGCAAAAAAGAAGTCCACGTCTTTGAAGTCAATTCTTCGTGGATTCCGTATCTGGCCGAAAACGGCGTTATTTCCGATTTGAAACCTTATATCGATACCTTAATCGATAAAGAAACCGAATACTGGATCGAAAAAGAAGGATACACAAAGTTCAAAGGCGGTATCTACGGTTATGACGATATGCTCAATATGGCCGAATCCGGAATGTTCTACAATATTGAACTTTTGGGCGAAGTATTGGGCGAAGAAAACAAAGACCTACCTTCCAGATTATGGCTTGAAGGCAACTGGACATGGGAAACTTTCGAACAATTGGTTGACCAATTGTATGCCTGGGTTATCGAACAAACCGAACCTTACCATGTAATCGGCGGTATGGGTTACAACTGGGCTTATCACATGGCAGCTGCCAACGGTTTAAACTTTGTCGACAACAATTTCCAAATCCAATTCATGAACGACGATATGATCGAAACATTCGAATTTTTACGCCGTTTATACAACAAGTCTGTCGTCGGAAAATCGCCGATTTGGCAAACAACGACCAACTGGTCATTGACCGCTATCCCGGAATTCTCCGCCGGCAAAGTATTCTTCCATGACGGGGAAAGCTGGTATCTGTCGATGCAAAACAGATGGTTAAGAACCGATCAAAACCGTGATTTCGATATCGGTTTCGTTCCATTCCCTGTCGGACCGAATGTCAAAGATGATATGTCGAACTACTACATCAGCTGCATTACCGGTCAGGCTACTTATGTAATTTCTTCCGCTTTCGATAAGAACCGGATTCCGCAAGGTTATGAACATATGTTCTTGCATGACGAATCAATCTTTAAGATTTGGCGCGATTTGCAATACTTCTCGCCGGTCGGAAGGGAATCCTATGCCAACCAATTCATTACCCGTCGCGCTGTTGCTTATTACGGCAGCGAATCCAGCGTTGAAGCACATCGCACGATTCTCAACAAACTGAATGTCGAATACTTCTATTACATCGAAGGTATGGATAACCATGAATGGGCCAGCGGAATGGGTCAATTGGGTCTGGCTGTTACCGAACCTGGCAAAGATCCTCGTACGGCTCTCCAAAGCTTATATGTTCATGTCGCAACCCAAATTTTCGAACAATTCGGAATCGAACAAGAAGTACCGACTGTTTAATAGAAATAAAATAAAAAGGGGTTATAGATATGCCAACCGCACTTAAACTTATTGCAGTCATCGTTTTATCAGGATTATTGTTTTTGGGAATAGCCCCTCTTTCTGTTAGTTCCGCTACCTATAATCCTACCACCGACAAAAAGACCGATTTGGGTTTCGGTGTCGAACTGCACGAAACAATCGGCAATTTTCAGGGCAGCCAGTATATCAGTTACGCTGTCTTCAACCCGGTAAAAAACAAGTCCATCAAACTGATTCCTTGGGCGCTTCTGAACAAAGAAACGCAAACCAACACCCGGGCAAGCGTATTGAATATTGCCAAAGACTACGAAGCCAAAAATCCGAATTCCAAAGTTATTTTGGGGATAAACGCGGATTTCTTCCCGTTTGTCCAAAACAACGAAAATCCGTTCAGCGCCCAGGTTATTGACGGCGACCTTCATCAAGGCGGCGTCTTCACCATCAATCAGGGCAGCACCTATTATCCGGCCAATGTTTTGGGTATTTATGACGACGGTACCCTAAAAGCAAGCAACAATGTTTACGCATCGAACGCGACTTTTCTGGACATCTTTGACGAAACGGGAACCGTGATTTATTCCACGCAGCTTGCCATCAACGCAACTCCGGGAAGCGGTCAAACGGCGGCCTTTTTCGGAACGATGTATACCAAACAGCTTAACGAAAAAGACGGAATTTATTATGTCCAAAATCCTTCGTATGTCAGAGACGATAACAAGTTTGCCCGCGGCACAATCTCATCCGTCGAAACGCAGCTTAACCTTGCCAAACGGACGGTAGCGATTGTTACCAAGGATGCGAAAGTCAAAAGCTTGTTGAAAGAAGGCGTCGAAATCCGGGTTACCAAGCGATTGGCTGGGGAACTCGAAGGCGCGGTCAGCGCTATCGGTTTCTACGGACATACTTTGCAAAACGGAACCGTTCCGTCTTACGGACCATATCCCAACGGTTTGGGCGGTCCGCGAGATCAAACCGTCGTGACAAGCGTTCACCCAAGAACCATGCTCGGGGTTAAAGAAGACGGTACCGTGATTATGGGTATCGTCGAAGGAAGACAAACCGGAAAAACCGGTTTGACCGGTCAGGGCGTAGGTGAACTCTTGCAACAATTCGGTTGCATCGAAGGTTATAATTTCGACGGCGGAGGTTCATCTACTTTGGTGGCCCGAGTCAACGGTGTTCTGAAACAAGTGGTCACCGGAACCAACGAAATAAGAGCAGTAGTCAATGCCTTGCTTTTGGTCGAACAAGAAACCGACCCAATCGAACTAAATCCGGTTATTTCCGATATTACCCACAATTCTTTCAAAATCAAGGTTGAACCGAAAACTGGAAGCAACCAACAAATTCAAAAAATCGAAGCAATTGTCAACGACAAAACTTATACTCTCGAAGACAACACCGTTACAATCGATGATGCCAATGTCAATTCGAGCAATACGGTACGTTTCAGAGTAACCTATACCGAAGGTGGGGCATCGAGATCATTTTTGACTTTGAAGACCATTACGGTCAGGACGATTGCGACGACACCGGAAGTAATCGTGGAGGTTCAGGAAATCACCACGAGTTCGGTTACCTTTAAGGTTACCTTAAATGCCAACGGTTCGACTATTATCGAAGCTGTCTTTTCGCTCGGTGACAATATCAGAACCATTTCTCCTGGAGAAAACATGATTACATTCACCAATCTGAAGAGCGGAAACACCTATCAATATACGGGGCTTGTCAATTACAATGACGAAAACGGAGCAAAATATTATACTTTCCCGGAAACAAGCATCCAGGTAAAAAAAGCCTCAGGCTGTTCAACGGGTGCGATGTATTTATACAGCGTAATAGCTACCTTGGGATTGGCGCTTTTAGTCTTACGTCGCAAAAAGAACCAATAAAAGAAAAAGTATTTTGAAAACAAAAAAGGCAAGGATGCGAATCTTTGCCTTTTAAATATTCGTTGGTATTTATTGTCAATTAATTCTCTTTTCGTCTCGGTAATATCGAAACCGTTTCTCCACCCATCAGAGTCTGCTGGTCGGTGGCGGTGATGACAAACGCATCGGTACTCGGACAGCTTAAGCGGTACTGTCGGCTTGTCACAAACGGAACCCGGTACATTTGGCCGGAGATGTTTCTCAACAAATAAGCTTCCTTCCAAACCGCGTTTTCTACAACGGCTGCCGTTGCCTGGGCCGGTTTTCCTTCGTTGGCTACCTGGTCAATCGCATTGACACGTTTGAATTCCGCGGGGGTTCTTCCGTGACCCCCGGAATAAAACATTGGGCTGATAAACGATTTGGGATCATTCCAGCCGTTGGTTTTCCGCAGATTCACTACTTCGGGGATTGTGGAAACGGAAATGACATCGATAACCAATTGGAGATAATTTTCTTTGGGACTGTAGACCATCATTTTGATGGTATCGCCCGGAAGATAGTAATATTCGGTATTTTTGTAATGCCAATTGCCGTAGCAATTGTTGCCGGTGCAGCTTACCGCGTATTCGCCGTTATGTTCGGAATAACCTCCTTCGTCTTTGTTGATGGTGGTAATATACCGCCAAAACGGCCGGTAAACCATCGAGTAAGTGGAAATCGACCCGTTCTTAAGTTGGGCCAGCGACAACGATAATCCCGCATCGCTTTCGCTTCCGGCATTTCCGCCCATGTAAATGGAAGGATTGTCGAGATATCTTCCGTTTTGGAATCTTGCTTCATCCAAAGTATAGGTGGGAAGCGTAATTACGCCCACAATGCCGCGCCAGTAGTCTTTACTAGAGACGACTTTGTGATACCAGGCGCCCGGAAAACAGTTTTGGGCTTGGGGCAATTTCTCGCCTGCAATCTCTTCAGTATACAACTGATAATCCTCGATTTGTTGGTCGCCGATGATAATAATTGTTCGGGTGACCGGAGTTGCGCTGTTACCGTCTTTATCGACCAGGTAATAGATCACGGTGTAAGTTCCCGGCTGATTGGGATTGAAATTGCTTTGGTCGATGGTGATTCGGTTTGTGATGTCGCCTTCGACATTGTCAAGCCCCGTTACGCCTTGCATCAAATCCAGCGGTTCGCCGATCCGGATTTTAATGGTTGTTTCGTAAACGGTAAGCAAGGGAGGTATCGTATCCTTTTCCTTGGGCGTTTTATCACAGCCTATCAAGGTAAAACCGAACAAAAAGAGCGTTAAAAGCAGTAAATAAGACTTCATGTAAATCAACCTTTCCGTCAAATAGTATTCCCATTATAGTAATGTTGAAACACTTTGTCAAGCGATTAACTTATGTATACAATTAAAATTATTTTAATGAAATTCTTTTTTATTTTAAAAATTCATGATATAATGTTAAAAAGTGTCTGAAGGTATGATATCATGTCGATTGATTGGAAGGATAATCTGTCCTTTATTGATCCCAAAGAACACAAAGACATCCAAATAACCGGTTTCTTGGACCCGGATAAATACCTGCGCATACCCGAAATCTATTTTAACGCTTTGGAAAAAGAAAACCCCGTACTTACCGGACTCATCCGGCAAACAAGCGGGGGAATGCTAAAGTTCAAAACCGATTCCCCAACCTTAGCCCTGAAAGCCAAAACGACAAACGAAAACTATGGGAGTGGTTTAACCCCGAATGTCGTCAGCGGGTTTGACTGTTATATATATAACGAAGAAAGATGCGCCTGGAATTATGTGAATGTGGCAAGATCCGAAAACGAAGAAGAAGTCTTGTTTTTCGAAAATCTTGCGGGCGAAAAGGAAATAATTATCCACTTTCCGCTTTTTGCCCAGGTTTTAAGTCTGAAAATCGGCATCGATAAAAAGGCCGCGATAAAGAAACCAAAGCCGTTTTCGGTAAAAGGAAGGCTGGTTTACTACGGAACGAGTCTAACCCAAGGCGCCAATGCTTCGCGCCCCGGCATCAACTATGTTTCCACAATCAGCCGAAACCTCAATATTGAAACGCTTAATTTGGGATTTTCCGGTAACGGTCTCGGCGAACCGACCATCCGAAAAGCCATCAGGGAAATCGCAGACATGATGATGCTTGTGATCGATTATGATGCGAATGCGGGGGCTACGGGGTCCCTTTATACCACGTTGAAGCCGTTTATCTCGGAAGTCAGGGAATATTATCCTACCTTGCCGATTGTAATTATCAGCCGAATCTTTTATATCCTGGAAGATTATTCGGCCGAAACCAAAAACAAAATGGCTCATAGACGCACTTTCCAAAAAGAAACAGTTGAAAGCCTGAACGAATCCCATATATATTATATCGACGGAAAAACATTGTTGCCGGAAAAACCTTTTGACTGTTTTTCCGACCAAATCCATTTGAACGATTTAGGTTTTTACTGGTTCAGTCAAAACCTAACGGATAAATTGAAACAAATTTTGATTAGAGAAGGAGTGGTGAAAGAATGGAAGCAAAAAAGTTAGATAACCAAGTTGAAACCCACAAAAACGGTCTGAGCATGTACCAAATTATCGAACAAGACATCAAGTACCGCATCGAAGAAGGAATTCTCAGAAACGGCGATATGATCGAATCCGAAAATGTTTTGAAAGAAATGTACAACGTCTCCCGGATGACCGTAAGACAAGCACTCAACAACTTGGTCCGCGATGGCTATTTGTATCGCCATAAAGGTAAGGGCACCTTTGTCAACTGCGACAAATTGGAAAAGAAAATTTATGGCCTGGTTGGTTTTTCCGAAGAAATGCGCCGTTTGAACCGCGTTCCTTCCAGCAAAGTCATTAGCTTTGAACTGATAACCCCAGACGACAAGTTAAAAGACAAATTGGCCCTTACAACGAATGAACAGGTTTATTTTATTCGCAGAGTCCGTTACGGCGACAACATGCCGGTACTCCTTGAACATATGTACATTCCGAGTTCGCTTTTCAAAGATTTGAACGAACAGGTCTTCGAAAGTTCTTTCTACGATTACGTGGAAAAGAAATGCAACTATCGCATCAGTTACTGTACCCAAAAACTCGAAGCCAAAATCATGGACGAAGAACAGGCAAAAATTCTTGAAGCGCAACCCGGCAGCGCGTTGTTGTATTGCAGTTCCATAACTTATCTCGATAACGGCCGCCCTTTCGAATATGTGCGTTCATTCTACCGCGGCGATCAATACCGCTTTATCCATCGCGCCTTGCGTAATTAACTTTTTCGATATATCTTTTTTCCAAAAGATATATCGTTTTTCTTTTTGAAAAAACAAGACAATTTATTTGCATTTTTAAAGGCAAAAGCGTAAAATAATATACTTGTGAGGTGAAATTTGTGAAATTATTAATCCTAGTATTAAACAAAGTGGACAAACTAGATAAACTGTTAAAAGAATTTGCATCCCAACATGTTACGGGTGCCACAATCGTTAATTCCAGGGGCATGGCCAGAGAATTAATGAATAAAGATGAATTGAATATCATCGGATCTTTCCGTCAGCTGCTTGACGTCAATCGCAAAGAAAGCAAAACAATCTTCATGGTCGTAAAAGAAGAAAAGGTTGAGCAGGTTGTAGCGATAATCGAAAATATCGTCGGTTCGCTCGACCAACCGGATACCGGTATTCTGTTTACGACACCAATCGATTTCATCAGAGGTTACAAGCAATAATATGGACTCACTCATTTTATTCTATGTCGGAATAATAATCATTATAGGACTGCTTTTCGGAAAACTGGCCAAAGCCCTCAAACTGCCTAACGTAACAGGATATTTACTAGGCGGTTTAATCTTCGGGCCCGTAATCGGAATGTTCGGTTGGAAAATCGTTCCCATCGAAACAATCGAAAAGATGGATATCGTAAAGCAGGTAGCTTTGGGATTTATCGCTTTTACCATCGGTACCGAATTCAAAATTTCCTATTTCAAACGTGTCGGCGCGCAACCGATTATCATCGCGACTTTCGAATCCTTATTTGCGATTTTTGCCGTGTTGTTTGTGCTTTTGATTATTCCGTTGATTTTCCCGGTGGAAATCAATCCGCGCTTTGCCATAGTTCTATCGGCAATTGCAGCGGCAACCGCTCCCGCCGCAACCCTCATGGTTATCAAACAGTATAGAGCCAAGGGCGAAGTAACGGAAAACTTAATGAGCGTTGTTGCGCTGGACGATGCCACCGCCATTATCTTTTTCGGTCTAATGGTGGCAATAGCCAATGCTTTCGTCAAATCGGATATTAATATCGGTTTTGCCATTGCCAAACCGTTTATCGAAATATTCGGCAGTTTGTTGATCGGATTTATTGCGGGGTATCTTATTTCTTTGCTTCTGCGCTGGTATACCGGCAGAAGCAACCGAATCAGCGTAATCGTGGCTTTTGTTTTCATCGTAACCTCGATGTCCGTTATCATCAAAAACTGGTTTGGTTCGATTGAAATTTCCACGCTTCTCGCCTGTATGATGATGGGTGCCGTCTTTACCAACCGTGCTCCTACCGATGATTATCAGGTCATCATGGAATTGGTCGACCGGTTCACTCCGCCAATCTTTATTCTGTTCTTTACTTTGAGCGGATTCGAACTCAACTTAAAAGTTTTGACCCAAGTCGGACTCATCGGAGTAATCTATATTGTTTTCCGGGTCGTCGGAAAAGTAGCCGGAAGTTATTTGGGTGCAGTAATATCCAAGAGCAGCAAAAAGGTCAAAAAGTATTTGGGTTGGAGCCTCATCCCGCAAGCCGGTGTCGCCATCGGTTTGACGGTTGTAGCCGATACCATTATTCCCGAATATGCACCGCAAATCAAAGCAATCATCCTTAGTGCCACTTTGATCTACGAACTTGTCGGACCATTCGTCACCAAGTTAAGCTTGAAGAAAGCCGGAGAAATCGTTCAGGAAGCATAACAATGTTAAATTAGAAAAGACATGTCAAAGGAAACTACCATTGACATGTCTTTTTTTTAAACTCCTACCCTAAAAACAGGAGGAAAAAAACTTTATTTACAGAAACAGCCAAAAAACCTTTTATTAAACCACTTGCAATATTTGCCTCATTTTGATATAATATTATAGTAACTATAGGGGTATAGTACAACGGTAGTACACCGGTCTCCAAAACCGTCGATGTGGGTTCGATTCCTACTACCCCTGCCATGGCGAATATGGCGAAGTGGTTTAACGCACCGGATTGTGGCTCCGGCACGCGTGGGTTCGATCCCCACTATTCGCCCCATGATTGAAACAAACACCCTTGGTCGGTTCGGCTGAGGGTTTTAATTTTTAGATTTTGTTGCACTTCGGGGTAAAACTCAGCCATATAAACATTATTGACGAAAAAAATTAATCTTACCCCTTTTTTTATTTTAAATGTGTTATAATCTTTTTGATTTTGAAATAATATACGGAGAGTACTTATGAAAAATTATCCTCAGGTTTATGTAAAAAACAGTTTGGAAGCTGCTGAAATGTATTGCAAGGCTTTCGGCGCAGAGATTACCTTTGCAATTAAAAATAAAGACGAAACCGAATATGAACACTGTGTATTATCGGTAAACGGAGAAGGTATTTTGGCTTTGTCTGAAGCTCAAAATCCTTGCGATATTGATTTGGTCCATAAATATAAATGGGAAACCATGACTTTCAATGTGTTTGACATGGGAAACGAAGAAACTGTTCGCCATGCTTTTGATGTGTTGAGTGAAGGCGGGGTAGTAATCCAACCCATAAAAGAAGTACCTTGGAGTAAATGTTGTGCCACGGTTATTGATAAATACGGTGTGTGTTGGTGGATTTCCATTTAATTTTCCTTTTTAAGAAATGTAAAAAAATGACATTCTGAAAAACGGAGGTAATCCTATATGGATTTTTTTGAATGCCAAGTTCTAACCCAAAAGCCGAAAGACTTTGATATGGTTTGGAAAAGATGGCTTGAGGAAGTACATAGCGTTAAAAACAAAGTTGAAATTGTTAACGAAGAGAAAACCTCATTTGGTAAGAAAATTAGCTTTTATTTTGACAGTGTTGCAAATACGCGAATTTTTGCAATTCTTTATTTGCAGGAAAAAATGAATAAACCGATAATTGCTTATTATCACGGCCATAACAGTTTTATTGAGCAAGACTTCAATGTTTGGCATTGTATGAATCTGGTCAATGCCGGATACTCGGTAGTTGCCATCGATATGCGCTTTCAAAAAGGAAGAGTAATAGACCCGAACCATTATCAATTTGATACCTACCCTTCAGTATGTTACAATATTACCGATTTGGAGAATTGTTACACAAAACGCCTGTTTCAAGATGCTTTAAAAGTAATCGATATCATCAAAGATCCGTTCTGCTTTAAGGAAACAGCCGATTCGGGAATTGTTGTGGCGGGACCTTCTCAGGGAGGAGGTTTATCCTTAATGGCAGCTTCAATGGCAGATACACCAATCTTTGGATGTGTTGTGGATGTCCCCAGTGATTGTGCTTTAAAGGATCGCATCTTAGGCAGATACGGAAAATACGGTGTTATCATGGACTTAATCGAAGATCGTCCGGACTTGAAAGAAGTAATTTTAGATAACCAAGATTATTTTGATGTAATCAATATGACCGATCGCATTAAATGTCCGGTTCTAGCCAGTGTGGGAACATTGGATGAAATTTGCCCTCCAAGGTTCTTCTATCAAGCCTATCAAAAAATAACTTCCGAAAAAGAATTAAAGATCTATGAAAACTTTGGTCATGGCGGATTTGAAGAACTTCATCTCCCGCTTAAGATTGCTTTCTTAGATCGGCTTTCCAACCGTTAAGCATCATCTAAAGGGTGTCAAAAGACATCCTTTTTCTTTTTGGTATATTTTAATTGTGACAATTTAAGTAATAAAAAAACTTCAAAAAAATGCGTTTTTTTGAGTGTTGTTTATTGACAAGCATATTATTTGGTGCTATACTATAAATGCAATATTTAATTACCTAAGTCCTTTCAAAAATTACCAAAATGAATAAATAGGGTGCTTTTAGTGATGGTTATAAATGCATAACCGCGTTTCTTTAAGAAACACCTCACTACATTTATAAAAGCATTGCCCGACACCCTTAGGTTTTCTAAGGATTTTTTTATTTAAAGGTAATTATATTGATGGAGGCGAAATCATGGCAAAGAATAAAGGTTCTAAAAAAGGAACTGCTAAAGCTCCAGAAAATGCCAATGAAACTAAGTAGCAACTAAAAAGTAAAAGTGGTGAATCTTTCGGTTCATCACTTTTGCTTTCTCTTTATGAAGAATGGCATTAAATTCTTCAAGCGAAAAAATAGTGAGATTACCCACCCTAGCAAGTGATCGCTCTGCACAATCCAAAACCGCTTTTTCTACAGTTCCTTTATCGGTCGGTTTCCTTGTTCTGGTAGGCATAATACATATTCCATAATGATCTGCCATTGCCTGATACACGGAATTATTCAACGGATCATATTTGTTGGCAACAGTGACAGCTGATTTGTCATTATCCGGTATTAGGTATTTAGGCAGTGCATGAAAGTACTTTAAGGCATTGATATTTCCTTGAATATAAGATTCTAATTTGGTATTTAAAAAGCCCTCCATGTATGTTTTTTAACTGACACCGATTGAAGCAACAAAAATATACACTTTTATTAATTCCCCTGTTTTTGGGTCGGAAACGGTACCGGTATCGCCAGCCCAGTCAACATTCATTTTTTCGCCCGGCTTTCGTTCAACATGCATTCTAATATTCCGCTCTTGAATTTTATGATTCTTTCGCGGAATTGCGTGTAACCGAGTCCGTAAGGATGTTTGCTTAAGTATTCTTCCCAACATATTCTAATGGTTAAGATGGGGTCTTCCTAAGCTCATCGATTATTTTGTCAACATCAGGCTCCGGTCGTACATACTTGATATTGGTGTTGTTAGGATAAAACATTTTATAAATTTTATCGTCATCCAAATCTTTGATTTGATGATAGGTAATGTTTTGTGCTTTGGCTTTTGTAATAATCGCTGAAACAGTATTTTTACTTATCTTTGTTATTCTGCCAATCGCACGAGAACTTGTTAATCCTTCTTCAAAATATTTCAAAACGGTTTTTATTGCAATCATTTCCACACTACTTGACATAATTTATACCTCCATGCAACCATTGTACATGTTGGTTTATTTATTGTCAATAAAGTGGTTAATTTGAACCGACCTTGTGGTCAAATTGAGCCGTTTTCTATATTTTTTTATAATATCGTTATATTGCATGTAACTCCTTTTTATTAGTGTGGGTTTGCAAACACATCATACAGGAATTACATGCTTTTTTCATTTAAAAATGTTTTAGATATGAAGAAGTGTTGGATCATCCTATGCTTCTTCATTGGTTCATAAAACTCTACAAAAAGAAACATATTTCATTTGTCTTTCGTTTGTTTATATCTTTATTTGGAATTTGTAAATGTTAAAATGAATATGTACAATTTTGGCGGTTTGAAAA